>Ga0163109_10000837_pt1 | contig 24321 bp, 29 predicted proteins | sample CRUFie1St13metaG_FD_108704 | JGI IMG/M metagenome (GOLD analysis project Ga0163109, IMG submission 108704) | Marine microbial communities from the Costa Rica Dome - CRUD Field 142mm St13 metaG | ecosystem: Environmental > Aquatic > Marine > Oceanic > Photic zone | place: Costa Rica: the Eastern... | reverse complement strand
TTTTCCATTACAATTCTAATAAAATGTTCCATATTTTTACCTCAATGATTAAGCACAATACTAGTTACACTACCTGCGGTATAAACTAATTTGGCTCGTATCCATACATAATTACCTGTAAAATTTGCAACTTTACTGCCTGTAGCACTAGTTTCTGTATATGTATGTACATCAAACCAGTCGCTTTCAGTAGGTGTTGTTGCTAGTGTTCCTTGTATAGTTATAGTGCCTTGTAGGTCCGTATAACTGTATTGAACGGTGTGAATACCGTCACTACGACCGTAGTATCCGTCACCTTTGAAATCAGAACCCGTAACAGTCTGCGTTGTACTGTCCGCTGGGTGTGTTTGTGTCGTTAATAATGTTTCGCTATTACTTGGCATATTGTATTTATCAACTTAATGCAGAGTTGATAAACTTGTCGACACGTTTGATATTACCACCTATAATGATTTGTATAAGTTGTAACACCTTTTCGTCCCGAACATAAAAGTACATGCCGTTTACATAACCGTTATTTTTAACTTCTTGTAAGAACTTATTTCCTGCTTTACATTTGTCAGGATTTGCAGTAATCCAATCGCCTAGTCCGCTTGATACTTGATTTCCTACTGTAACTTTGTATTGAAATTCAATAGGGTTTTCATTGGTTATAATTACTTTAGGTTTTAGATTGTTTATATCTTCTATACTAGGTTGTGTAAAACTTTCTATACTCAAATTACGATTTTTTAAACTTTCTACCCAATGTATATCATTTGTGTAAATGTTAAGAAAAGGATGTTCACATCTTAGTTTATAATTATCATGCCCTTGGGCAGTAAATTCAGCAAGTAAAAATTGAGCAGTGACTAAGGCATCTCTTGTAACAGGCATAGTATATCTTAATGATCGTTTCCAATTGATTTCATCTCCAGTTTCTGCTTGTTGTTGTAATGAATCTAAAATACTTCTAGCATAAGATAAATTTTTGTCTCTAAAAATTATACCTAGGTTGTGCTGAACCACCAACCTATACATATATTGGTCGTAAAATAGTTTTGTAGTCTTAAGTGTTTGCAACGGCTACCTCTTTCTCGGCAACCTCCAAAGTAAACTCTTTGCCTTCATTTACATTAATTGTTACTGTACCGCCATTTTTCAATTTACCAAACAACATTTCTCTTGATAAAGGACGTTTTATTTCTTTATCAATTACACGTTGCAATGGTCTTGCACCCATTTTAGGATTGAAGCCTTTGTCTACTAATACGTCTAGTGCTTTGTCATCAATTTTAATTGTAATATTTTTAGGTTGCACCATATCTCTAAGTTCAACTAGGAACTTACCTACAATTTTCATCATAATTTCTTTTGATAGTTTACCAAAAGTAATTGTGCCATCTAATCTATTACGGAATTCTGGAGCAAAGAATTTTTTAAGTTCTGTATCTTCATACGTTCCTTCCCATTCGCTACTAAATCCGATAGTATTTTTCTCTGCTTCTGTAGCACCTAAGTTGGTTGTAAGAATAAGTACACAATTACGTGCATCTGCTTCTTTACCATTACTACCCATTAGTTTACCATTGTCCATAACTTGTAACAAAATTTGCGAAACATCTGGGTGTGCTTTTTCAATCTCATCTAATAGTAATACACAATTAGGATGTTCTTGTAACTTAGTAATTAACAATCCGGCACTATCTTCATAACCTACATAACCTGGAGGCGAACCAATTAATTTAGCAACCGCATGTTTTTCTTGATATTCTGACATATCAAAACGTACAAGTTCTACACCTAATTGTTTTGCAAGTTGTTTTGCAGTTTCTGTTTTACCAACACCAGTTGGACCCATAAACACAAAAGAACCAATAGGTTTATTATCTGGTTTAAGTCCTGCTTGTGCAACAAGAATCTTATCAACAATACCTTCTATTGCAGTATCTTGTCCATATACTGATTTTTTTAGATTTCCTTCTAAATTAGCCAAGTTTTCTGTTTCTTTTTCTGCAACTTGCTCTTCGGGTAATTTGATAATTTTTGCTAGTTCAAATTGTATTTCATCTCTGCCTACAATTTTATCTCCTGTAACTTCCTTTAAATTAAATCTGCTACACGCAACATCAATTAAGTCAATGGCTTTATCAGGTAATTTTTTATCTGTTTGATACTTAACACTTAGTTTGATTGCTTCTTCTATACCTTCTTCAGTAATAATTGTATTATGATAACCTTCGTAATATTTTTTAATACCACGTAGAATATCTGTTGTAACTTCTTTGCTAGGTTCGTCGACTGTTACACGTTGGAATCTACGCATCAATGCACGATCACTTTCAAAGAACTTTCTGTATTCTTCCCAAGTAGTTGATGCAACAACTTTTAAGTCGCCTTTTGTAAGAGCAGGCTTTAACATATTTGCTAAGTCATTAGAACTATTTGCTCCTCCTGCACCAGCACCATTCATCATGTGTGCTTCATCAACAAACATAATTGTTTTGCCTTTTTTCTTTAGAGCGGCAAGAACCAATTTAAATCTTTCTTCAAAATCACCTCTATACTTACTACCCGCAAGCATTGAACCAATGTCTAAATTATAAACTTCATATTCTTTAAGAAATTCTGGTACGTTTCCTGATACAATATTATACGCCATTCCTTCTGCAATAGCAGTTTTACCAACACCAGGATCACCAACAAGTAAAACATTATTTTTGCTTCTACGTCCTAATGCAAGTGAAATGCTTTCAAGTTCTTCTGATCTTCCTATTACAGGATCTACACGTTCTTTTTTAACTTCATCATTTAAATTAGTAGTAAATGCTCGTAATGCTCTCTGAGCCTCACCACTCATTGCTTCGTCATCTACATTTTCGTATTCGCTATTAACATAGTCACTAAATGCTGGCTTTGCAATTCCTGCTTTTTCTATATAATATTTACTAACACATTTATCTTCAGCCATAATACTAATTAAGACGTCAGTAAGTTCTATATGACTACGTCCACTAAACAATACCTGTGTAAATGCTCTATTTAAAATTCTTTCTACAGTTTGTGTTTTTTTAGGCTTATATTTTGCTTGATTTGTTACTAATTCATCACAGTTCTTTTTCAAATGATGCTCTAAGTTTGATTTTAAGTATTCTACATCTGCTCCAAAACCTTGTAAAGTTTTAAAGAAATTTTCTTCGCACATCATTGCAAACAATAAATGCTCTACTGTCACATATTCGTGATTCAATCTACGAGCATCTTTTATTGCTTTGTCAAAAACTAGTTGTAATGTTTCACTTGGTTCTACCATTTTTTTCCAATTCCTTTACAAGTCCATTAAGTAAATCAATAAACTCATATACTTTTTCTTTTTTAATATCTTCATTAGCACTACTATGAACTGTTGCTAAAAGTTTCGGATATTCACTATTTAACTTTTCATTAATGCTCATGATGTTATTATAACAGTATTTTCCTTAAGAGTCAACATCTTTTTTATCCAATCTCTTTCTCAATTTCTGTAATAAGACTATTTCGTCTTGTGATAGGTTTTTTGGAACAATTCCTCCTATAGTTACATATAAATTTCCTTTGCGTCCAGTCCTTAAATCTGGCATTCCATAGCCGTGTATACTAAATTTTGTATTTGGACTAGTGCCTGCAGGTATATTTACTTTAACTTTGCCTCCATCTAGTGTCTTAATAAGAACATTCCCACCAATAATAAAATCAAATATATTAGCCTTTGACGTACAATGTAAATTTATTCCATCTACTGCAAATACACTATGTGGAGTAACTTGTATTTTTACATGTAAATTACCTCTGGGTCCTGGAAAACCTTCTTCACCAAAACCTTCATAGCGTATCGTATTACCATTTTTTGCACCAGGTGGTACTTTTATTTCTACTACTTCTTCCTTGCCTGTCCTTAGTCTATAACTTGCAACCATAACTTTACCTGTATATGCTTCTTCTAGAGAAATACGAGCGGCTATAGTTATATCTGGATTTGCTTGTTGTTGTCTACCTCTAACATTGAAACCAAAATTTGAAAACAAGTCTTCAAACCCTCCCATGCCTTCGAAACCATTAGGTCCAAAACCTTGTGCAAATTGTGGTTGAGGATTATCATATTCTTGACGTTTTTGAGGATCCTTTAGTGTTGAATATGCTTCGTTAATTTCTTTGAATTTAGATTCGTCACCACCTCGATCAGGGTGATGTTGCATACTTGCCTTTTTGTATGCTTTCTTTAATTCATCTTGGGAAGCGTTTCGAGAAACACCAAGGGTTTCGTAATAGTCCATACTATTACTTATTGTAACTATTTCCTAGACTTGTCAGTTCCGGTATATAAACCAAACCATGCCGCACCTGCGCCTACTACAATACTAATTAAACCACTTTGTTCCATTGTAGGGTCTGGCAACTCCATATACCAAATCACACATTTATAAAGAAGTATAATGTAAACAGTTAAAAATAATCTTGGAAAAATTCTCCAACTGTCTACTGCTCTTGCCATGTGTATAAGTTTAGCATATGGGTTAGGTCCCATATCTTTAACACTAGTGTCTACTTCTAAATCTAGTTTTACTTTACGTGTTGTTTTATCTTCAGTAGAAACTACAGTTGCATCAGCCTTCTTTTCTTTTTCTGCTGGTGCTGGCGTTGCTTCTAATTCATCAAGACTTTTTCTTGGCATTTTTACCCTCCAGTTTCTGTAATCTTGTTTCTAATTCATCTATTTTAGATGTAATTTTAGGATATTTTACTCGCCATGCATTAGGGTCATTTTGGAACCAAGTCCACCCCCAACGTATTGCTAGATATTCTAAAACAGCATCAAATTTACTTACAGCCCAAGTTGCCATTCTTGTATCTTTAAACCAGAACAAAAATGCGGCACCAAATAAAGAGCCTGCTAGTGCTGTGTAAATCCACAGTCTATCGGATGCCATTCTTTCTATCATTTCCCACATAATATCCCCTCGGTTATATTATATGTATTTATTCAATAGGCTTGCGTAAAGTATGGCGTCTTATACCTAATGCATCTTTTGGATTGTATAAATCATAAGCGACCTTATCATTTTGGTTTCCACCTAAAATTATCCAGCGACCGTCTTCTACTTCATCAAAAAAGAAGCCAACATGCCCTTGCCATTCACTATTACCCCTAGGAAATATGACAAGATCGCCTCTTTGTATATCTTCTTTGTTTATATTATTACCCCAGTGTAGGAAACTACGTGCAACTAAAGGGTGTGGATGGTTTATATCATGCAGTGTAGGAACATTGTTTATTTCTAATACAAAATTTACAAAAGCCGCACACCATTCTGTAGTTACTGGATCTACACCAATAATTTCTTTGATAACAAATCTGTCTTTTTCTTCGTGTAAATTTAGAAAACCCTTAGCGGTATCGGTAAGAGCATGTCCTTGTAAATTAAGGGTACAACCAACTGTAGTCAGTAAAAATGTTATGAAAAATAAAAGTCTAATTTTCCTACGTCTCAGGTTTACTAACTATTTATTTGAAAGGATTTATCTTATCTAATACAGATTCTTCAGGAGCGTTATTTTGCTTATCTACTTGTTGTTTAGCACCTTCTATTTCACTGTTAGCATCTTCTAGTGCTTGTTCTGATTCTTCGTAGTAGTTTTGATAAGCGGCAATGATTGCTTTTTGCTGTTGTAAAAGTTTCATAATGTCGCTCATATTCATTGCTAATATTTCATATCCGTCATCAGTTAAACCAATTAGCACAGGATCTTTTTTATCTTTTTTAAGTTTTTCAAAAACTTCTTTGTAGTTTTCTTCGTTTATTACTACCCAAGTAAGATCTTTCAAGCGTAATTCTTCTGCTGGAGGTAAAACAAGTTTAGGTTTATCAATTGGCTTTGCACTTATTTCTATTTGTCTTGGGGTACTTGTACAACCTGCTAATAGTGCTAATCCTAATATTGCTACAATTAATGTTTTCATAGGTTTTTCCTTTTCCATGCATCGGATTGTATGTTAGGGTCAAAGTTTGGATTTGCAGTTCTCCAACATTCGTTGTTTATTTCACTAGGCTTAGTTGCACTAAGTTCTTTTTCAGTTAATGGACTACCACTAAAAATTTCTAAACAACGCTGTGCATTTTTTGTTGCATTGTTCAAAACCTTTTCAGTAAGACTAGGCTTAGCAACTCCACTTGCACCAATATCATGTCTAGAAAGTCTATTTTCTAATGAACGGTTTCTGTTGTTTATTTCAGTCCACTCTGCTTGTAGTTTTGCATTTTGCTTTTGCATAGATTCGAAAGCGGCAGTTTGTGCCGCCAACGCTTGTTCATTAGTTTCGACTGCTGATTCTAATTTTGCATTATTTTCTGTTAGTATTTTAATTTTTTCTTGTGTGTCATTGTAGTACCAATAGGCACCTCCACCCATTGCACACATTAAGACAAACATAACTAATGCTAATTTAGCACCCATACCGCCTACCCTAGTAACTTTCCCAATGTTTTAGGCCCAACAATACCATCAGCAACAAGTCCATTTGAACTTTGCCATTCTTTAACGATACGTGCAGTGCCTGGACCAAAGATTCCATCAGCAGGAGAAATGTCAAGTTTTTCTTGTACTTCTGCTACTAGTGGACCACGTGATCCTTGTCTAATTGTTTGATTATAATCTACTTCTGGCTCTTCAAAATCACCACCTAATACATCCATTGCATGTAGATAATGTTTTTTACGATCATCTAAACCAATTGTTCCGCCGTTAATACGTTTTGTTGCTCCTACAATATCCATTGCATCGCAATATTTGTTTAAGCCGTTTGTATCCCAAAACCAACATGCTGAGTCTAATGCACCTTTTTTTGTACGCACATAGTCTACTGCTTCTTCTGCTGACATGTCCATTTCTTTTGCGAATTTTGTATAGTTGTATCTACCGGTGAGTTGAAGAATGCCGCCACCACGGAATGTCCACCCGTCACCGGAATCTGTATCACCGTTGTCCATTCTGTTTGCATAAATGACATTTGCAATTTTTTCAGGTTGTCTATGATATTCGTTAGCATCTCTACCTGCCCTTCTAAAATATTTAGGAAATATAGTGTTTAGTGCTTTGGCGCTATAATTTAAGTTTTCACTTAGTACTCTAAAGCCGCCGGACTCGTGTCCACACTGTGCGATAAACATTGCTACACGTTCTGCTGTATTAACTTCCCATAATGGTAGTATTTCAAGCATTGCATCATACCAATCTCGCCAATCATCTCTATGGACTAACTCTTCAGCCATCCATGGTTCAAAATTAAATTTGAAATGTTCTTTAGCCATCTGTTTCTTCCTTAGTTAGGCACTTGTCACATATACAATGTTTACACACTTCTACAGAATAGGTTCTTCCGTCATAGTCTTGGTGTTGTCTATAAAAGGGAGTTCCGCAATGTGAACTGTGACCGCAATTTTGACAAGTGTTCATATAGATATTTAGTTAAGGCGTTTTAAAACTAATGCAGAATCGGCGTTCTCAAACATTAATTTATCACCATATTTTGTTATATTGTAATCACCTACATATTTGCACAAATATATTATTTCTGCAAAATCATTAACATTAATCTTTTCGTCGAGTCTTTCTAATACTTCCTCTTTTTTACCGAAGTCTTTGAATTCAAATACAAGAGGTTCTGCGTATGCTTTTTTGATACGTAATTTATCATCATGCATATCTAGTTCTTCTAAGTAACTATTATTGAAAAAGTTTTTGTAATTTTCTAAGTTACTTTCATTTACTTTTTGTTCATATGCTCTAGCATCTTGTGGAATAATACTATCTAATACTGCCTTTTCAACTGGCTTACTTCTAAAATTTTTATAATAACGAAACTTAAATTTATCTAAATCTGCAAGTTTACCAACTCCGTCTACAACTTCTAATATGTTATCAGAAATATGTCTATCACGCTCTATTTCAACAAATACTTTATATGTCCCATCACTTTGTTCACCTGCTGTTGCATCAGCATCTAATACAAAAGGATAACCTTTTTCAATAAAATTCATTAAATCATCTGCGGCATGTTTTTCTTTTACACTGAAACTTAAAGTTACAATATCTGCATCACTGCCCATTTTGCTTTTGAAACTATCAATTTCAAAAATATGGTCCACATTATCTTTGAGGTCACCTAATCTTAAACCCATTATACTGTTTCCTCTGGTGCTGGAGCCGCTGTTGCCGCTTCATCTGCAGGTTGCATTTCTTGTCCGGCTTGTGCGCCTGCATCTACTGCTGGTTCTGTATTGAAGTTTTGCATTTCTTGTTGCCCACTAAACATGTCAACAATTAATTTTTTAGGCATTTGAATTTTCACTACCCATACAGGTTTACGGTCTAATTTGCCTTTTTTTGTACCAGGACGAATATCGTCTGGTTTACGTATTTTTCTTGGCACAGTAATAGAATCTTTTTTGTAGAATACTTTACAATCGTAATCTAATAGTCTTTTACCACCCATTGGATCCGGCATCATTTTACGTGGCCACATAAATGCACAAGTTACCCAGTGTCTTTCTATTTCCGGCCCTGCTAATAATTCGCCGTCCTCCCAATTATCATAAACGTATATGTCTAATTCGTCTAATACACGTTCAAAATCTTTAAGGACTGCAAAGGCAGTATTGCTTTCATATATGCCTTCAATGTTTTTAACTAAATCGTATACATCTTCCATTTGTAAATCTTCCGTTATTACTATGTTATTTATCGTATTAAAATAGTTAAGTTATCTTATTGATCATGCATTTCTAAGGTAAATACTTTGTAGGGCAAGTGCGTTCTACGCAGACGACCCTACTCCATATCCAATAGGAGGACTTAATGGGAGCAAAAAGAAAGGCCGCAAGGCAAAAAACTTTCACCCACAGCAACGTGGTTGAACTTAATTCTTTTACAAAGAAAAAACAATCCGTAACAATACTTCCCCGCAATAGAAACCAAGAAAGATACGTGCTTAAACTGTTAGAGCCATCGAAAGACATAGTCTTTGGCATTGGCCCGGCAGGAACAGGTAAAACTCTGTTGGCAGTACAGGTAGCGGTTAAGTTATTTAAAGAAGGTAAAGTTGACAAAATAATAGTTACTAGACCAGCAGTGTCTGTTGACGAAGATTTAGGTCATTTACCAGGCACGCTAGAACAAAAAATGGCACCATGGACTAGACCTATCTTTGATGTGTTACGTGAATATTTTAATGCTCGCGAAATAGAAGGCATGATAGAAGAAGGTATTATTGAAATAGCACCTTTGGCTTATATGCGTGGCAGAACCTTTAAACATAGTTTTATACTTGCAGATGAAATGCAAAACGCAACACCAAACCAGATGAAGATGTTATTAACACGTTTAGGAGAAGGCTCAATGATGGCAGTTACAGGCGATCTACATCAGGCTGATCGTATTCGTGATAACGGATTAATTAATTTTACACAATTACTACGAAACAGCGATACGTCACACCTGGACATAGTCCAATTTGCAAAGGGAGATATAGAAAGACATGACGCAGTTAAAGAAGTTCTCGCGGTATATGGGGACGGATAAAGATTAAAACGAAAGGGGCTTTATGCCCCTTTCAATCCTTCAACTAATGGAAACACTTCAGCAATAACTTTAGCACAGGCGTGTGCAACTTCCATATGTTCTTTCTGTGTTCCATTTGCACTGCGTAATTCAATGTAGTGTACCCAACTACGTATGGTACCATTCATATATAATCTTGTTTTAGTAAGACCTTCTGGTAATACTTTACGTGCAACCTCTTTAGCAATACCATTGTTGATTGCCCAATCGTATGCTTTACCAGCAGTATAAATTACATCTTGTTGTTTTTCTTCCCATCCAACAATTAGTTCTGCCATACCTGGTTGCGACATATCAATTTCAATAGAGTTTTGTCTATTCTTTTTGTCTTGCAAACGTGCTTCGCTTGTAATAAAATATTCACCCATTTCGCCGGGTTCTGCATATCTTTGACTAAATTCTTGGAAAGCGAAACTTCTGTGTCTAACAATTTGATGTGCAATATCTCTTGTAGTTTCAATTTCAATTACTGCATTTACCATTTCTAAAGGAGACCAATGAGCATGTTTAATTAGGTATTTAATTAAACGTTCACTTGTTTCTGTATTAATTTGTGCGGCTGGGTTACTTACTTTGGCACAAAACGCAATTAGTTCCTGTAAATCGGTTAATCCTTCTGATTCAAACTCTGGGGTTGCTTTGCTATAACTTACTAGTCTAGCGGCCATGGTGCTTCTCCTTTTAACTCTTCTATACGTCTTTCAATAAAGCCTATTGCTGTATGTATATGTCCTGTATCGTGTTCTCTTAATAATGTTTTATAATATTCTACTTCTTCTTCAAGAACACTTATACGTACAATATCATTTAGTAATTTTTTATTTTTAGTCGCCACGTCCTGGTTTCTCCGAAAAATGATTTTCATATTTGTCTGGCACATTATTCATTTTTTCTGCCTCTTCTGCTGAAGGTTTGTCATCATGTATTGCTGTTACTACAGGCCAATCCATTTCTTGTGAATATTTTGTATTGATATTCATCCATTTTTCAAGTTCACTACCTGCTAATGTATTATCAGGAACAATAGCATCTGCAGGACATTCAGGTTCACATACTCCGCAATCAATACACTCATCAGGATTAATGACAAGCATATTTTCACCTTCATAAAAACAGTCTACAGGGCAAACCTCAACGCAATCCATATGTTTGCATTTGATGCAGTTGTCAACTACAAGGTATGTCATACTCTTTTATAACCTCGCTAGTCGAATAAGTGTTGCTGATAAATTAATCTCCGGATCACTTACAAGTGTGTGATCTACTAGTCCTTGTTTAATTGTTAGAACTGCTTGATCTTGTTTTTCTTCATCGCCAAATAGTGCAATGTTATCATAAAGCCAACGATATACATCTTCCATTTCTTCTGGACGTATTGTGCCACATAGCATTTTACGTGCTTCTGTAATTTTTCCTGCTTTGAATAATTCAACCATATCAAGTTTCCAATCGCTTTCGCCAGTATCGCCTTCATTTGGTTTTTTAAGTACGCCTTCTTGTGAATTCATTTGTACTGTATTAATACATTTACGCAAGTCTGGATATGTTGCTTTTACATATGTGTCAAGTGTATCTAAGTCAGGCGTAACGCCTTCTGTAATAAGAATTTCTGCTACTCTCGCAGTAAACTCTGTTTGATCTATTTTAGCAATATGAAAGCCTTGACAACGACTGTGCAAAGCAGGGATAATACGGTTGGGGTAATTACAAGTAAGAATAAACCTTGCAGTGGTGTGATACTCTTCCATAACTCCACGTAACGCCGCCTGAGCATTAGGACTAAGATAATCGGCTTCATCAAGTAATACAACTTTAAAGTCTCCAAAAGGAATCATTTGTACAAAGTTTACAATTTTATCTCTTACATCATCTACGCTATTTGTTCGACTTGCGTTAATTTCTAAGATATCTAAATCATTCACCTCAAGTTCATTAAACAAAAGTTTTGCAAGTGTTGTCTTACCAATGCCAGCATTGCCACTAAACAATAAATGTGGAATAGTTTTGTCTTTTATCCAAGTCTTTACTTGTGATCGTTGTGCATCATCTCTAAATACATAACCATCAACAGTTTTTGGACGATATTTTTCTACCCATAGTTCCTTCATTTCTTTTTATTCTCCATACCCATACCTACTAAAATCAAGAAAATGTATAGCAAAGGCCATGCCCATCCTGTCAAATAGTTTGTAATATGAAGGACCATAAGTGCGATTCCTGCCGCACCTGCTGTTCCGATTCCAGTATTTTTTTGTTCAGGTAATTTCATATTCTTCTCCTATATGCTAGTATTATATAAGAGAACTGCAAAGAAGTCAAGATGTTTTTGCAATATTTTGGAGGATTTCTTTAAGAAGTTCTTTTATCTCTTTAATTTCTTTTTCTAAATCGAATTTTTGGTCGTTGGCATTGGTAGAAGTCACTTTTGCAATTTTTACACCTTGTTCTTCTACTTTACTTAATTTCATTTAAGCACTCTCCAACGTTCATACATTTTCCATAATTCCCAACCTATTACTACTATAAAAAGGCCTATGTATGATCCTATAAGTATTCCTATTATTCCATAATAAAATAGATGTGTAAAAACAAATATTGCTATGTAGTCGTATAATTTAAAGGTCACCTTCTTTACGATTCTCACTATGATATACGTTAAATTCTCCGCCTGGATAACGGGACTTTAATTTGTTTACGTTTTCTTCTATTACCTCGTTAGGGTCAAGACCAAGAGCACGGCAACTGTTAACCCAATACCAGATAATATCACCAAGTTCTCGTTTGCAATGAAATATAGTTTCATCATTAAGTGGTTTACCTTGGAAGATACATTTTTTAATAATTTCATTTAACTCTCCTGCTTCTGAAGATAGGCCGATTCCACCTGTCAATAGTAGTGCCATATTTACACCACTATCATTTTCTAATGCTTCTAATTGATTATTAAGGGCTTTTGTTTCATTACTTTGGTCCGACGTTACAGTCTGAACAAAAGTTTCATATCTTTTCAGATTTACGTTATTTTCCAATTTTGTTTCTCTCTAATTAGCGTTAACAAACCCGCTTGGGTCAACATTGTCAGGAGCGTAGTCACCTACACTACTTCCACTCATTTGTACATCTTCAGGTTTTTCATCTGAATATGCAAGGATACTTTCTGATTCTACCATACGTAGTACAATATCGTCTTCGCCTTCATTGGTCATAGTTAAACCACGAGTCCATCTACCGTGTTCAACTAATACCCAATCACCTACTTTGTAATCATCTTTGTTCTTAGGTCCTTTGCTATGAACTTTACCCCAACGTGGATAAATGCCTCTAACATTTCCATCGTCTGACGTAAGAATGATTCCGCCTTTAGTTTTTTGTTCTCCAAAGTACATATCACTTACAAGAACTCTGTTACCTATTGCGGTTAGTTTACCTTGAAATTTTGCTAACGTATTCACTAGTCACCTCTTTTTACAAAATTGCCGTCTGCATCTTCTACCCATTCGTCCTCAGCATCTGCTTTTTCAGCCGCTTTTGCTTTTTTAGCATTTTCTACTGATTTCTTTTGGGCCTTAGTTTGAACAGGTTCTGCTACTTCTTCAACAGTTTGTTCAACTTCTGCTACTTCGTCTGGAGCCGCTTGTGGATGTTCTTCGTAATAATCACGAATTACATCGTCACGCTTTTTAATAATTTTGCCACCAGGACCAAGTTCGTCGCCACGTGCATTTACACGAGCATTACCAACTGCTGGAGTCAATTCATTACGCTGACGTAACGTATCCATGTCAATTTGCTTACCTTGAAAAGTTTGGTAAGTTTTCTTTTGTTGTTGTCTTACAGGCATAATACACCTCCTTTATTATATACGTATTTATCTAAGGAACTCACGCCAATCCAGGCCATATTGGATTGAGTTAATTCTATGTACGCCTATTAAGTATAGCACATAACTTGCTACACTACTACCTCTGCCTACACCCCATACTATGTTGTTTTCACGCATAAAGTCTACCAGATAAACCATGTAACGCAGTAAGTTTAACATTCCACGCTGTTTGAACTGCTCAAGTTCTTCAAACGCTCTTTTGTACTCTGGACCTTGTGCTTTGTAACCTTCTGTAATAAGTTTACCCAATATATGTTGTTGTATATTTAGATCTTTATATTTGTCAGGCATAAACCATTCACCTTGACATACACCGTCAAACGTTTTTTGATCAACATCTAATGGAATATATTTTTGCAATTTTGGAAGACCTTGTTCCTCCATTGCTTTGTTAAACTTATCAATATCATCAGATTGATCACATAGTACAACATGACACTTACTGCTATGACCTGTATAGATCATATCAATAAGATCCTTATTAGAGAATCGTGGAATACCTAGTTCATCTGTTTTCATAAGCATACAAGTATTTTAACTGATATTAATAAGATTGTCAAGAGAATTATCACCATCTTGACTATTAATTTTCTTTGCTGTTGCTCTACGACCTTCCATCTCTGCTTTATACATATCAAGAATTGCCGTAATTTGTTCTTTTACCTGTGGATTGTGTGTCATCCAGAATTTTTTATTTAATTCTAAGATTTTTTCTTCTAATTCGATGTCTGATAGATTATCAAAACTATGCACTAGTGGATTAAAGGACTTTAGAGAAGATACCACTTATTAATTCTCCATATACTGTTTGTCCACCGTCAATAGTCCAAAATCTATAGATTTTAGGATGAACTGGATTTGCAAGGGGTACTGGATGTACAAAGTCTACTTCGGTTTTGATAACACCATTTGCTGTTCCTGAAGAAAAAGATACATTGTAAGTAGTCGAAGTATCTGCAATATCTCCGCCTCTTTTAAGTTCTAATACTAATTCAGCATACTTTCCACTTGATGGCCAATCTGCAAGTTGTAAAGTGATGCCTGCACTATTAATAGTATATGCATGATAAGTTCCGATTTCATAACTTACTGGTCTTACACCTGATGTTGTTAAAACACCACCACTGTAATATTTTTGTGAAGATCTTGTTAGTACCACATTTTTGATTGTGTTACCTTGCATGTCAGTTTCAGCACTATTGCTTTTAACTGTATTAGTATCTAATGCTGTCAAGTCTGCATGAGCATTTGTTAATTCTGCTTTAATTTTACTGAAGTTATCTCTAAAGCCTTGTGAGTCGTTATCTACACCTGCTTCAGGAAAGTCTGCATTAATTGTGTCTATGTTAGCACTATTTGTTGTAATGGCCATATCTTATTCTCCTACTCGTATTTATCAGTGTTATGCATTATAATTATACTTTCCGAATAGTATGTATTGATCATTTGAGTTGCCTACAACACTATCAATTACATATCTGTCAATTTCAATATCTAATTTTTTGAAATCATATGCCCTATTTCTTAGTGTAATCATAATTTCGTTACTTGTTCCTGGTTTGCAGTAGCACAATGGTATTGCTAATACAAATCCTGTTTCTTGTTCTCCAGCAGTTTGTGGAGTACGCATCCATAAAGGTAAAAAGTCGTATTCTGTTCTACCCAACGCTTTAATACTATCTTGCATATTAGTAATGTTGCTTATATATTTCTTACCTTGTCCACCGCTTGCTAAAACTGCATCGCTATCTGCTTTTACAACAGGATCGTTATTGAATACAAATGGTGTAGTATCTGTATTTTCTGTTGCTGTAAGTGTTTCATTAGTTGCAATAGTTTTTACAGTATCTCCAATATCTAATTGTGTATCATCAGTTGTAAATTTATACTGCTCATTATTTCTATTTACATTTGAACTGTCAAGTAATGTAGGTGTTCCGTTTGGATGATTAGCATAAGCCGCCATGTCTGCTTTTAATTGTTGAGGCCCTCGCTGTACAAATGTTTTTTTAGTTTCACCTTTTTTTGCTTTTGAAGGATCAATTAATTCAATGTATATGACTTCGTATACAACATCTTGCGTGCCTGGTGTTTTTGCTAATGCACTTTTAAGTTCACCAACATTAAATCTACGTCTTCTATGCCATTTTTGACTAGCACTTGCAAACTCAGTAATTGTTTTTGTTTCTATACCAGCATATGCTAAAATTTTGATTTCTCTTTGTATTCCAAAGTTAGGATCATTAGGTCTATATATACTGGTTGGAGGAAAGTTCGCTGGATTGCTTATAAATTCTTGATACTCTAATCGTTGGTTTTCTTTCATGTAAGGTTGCATGTAGAGGTTACTGTACTGCCTATCATCGTCATCTATTACTTCTATACTAAATTGTTTTGTAGTTGCACTAAAACCAAACCTATCTTCTGCTTGTACTGTAAATGTATAAATTCTATCTATGCTTGTGGTATCGTTATCAAACGTCATAGTATCGTTATCAAAAAAGGTCAATCCTTTGCGTTCGCTATCATTAAATTGTATTACTGATCCTGTAATTTCTCCATTGTATTCTAATTTTAATCCAGGAGGTAACTTACCACTTTTCAAAGTGTATATCAGCGGAGCATCTGGAACCGTTGTAGTACCTTGTACTTTAAACACACTAATTTGATTTGCTGGGATAGTGCCTAAATTTGTTTTGCTTATCCAAGCAATACTACTATCAACATCGCCGAGTAATTTAACTGTAAACGTTTTATCTTTGAATGATGCTACACCTAATACATTATTTTCGCTTATTAAAAGTTCTGCTCTTACTGTAAATTTATATTCTGTAGTTATTGCTGGCTGATATGCTACTCTACCTGCAATTTCTCCTGTATCAGAATCTATCGTCATTCCGGTAGGAACAACACTATTAGTTCCATCATCATTTAGAGCCTGCAACACATATCTAATTGCACCTTGTTGATTATCATTTTTTAAAACTTCTAAAAATAGTGTTACATAATTGTTTGCTCTTCTATATCCAAAGTCGCTAGGAGTAATCCAAACAGGTGTTCTTATATACGTGTTGTCTGCTGTAAATATACCTGTACCAACCTGCACAACTATATTATCTGCTCTTAAAAAATCTTCTCCTACTACATATATTGTAAAATTTCTTTTGACTATCGCTAATCCGTCACTTACACTAACCTTAAAATCATAATGTCTATTAAGTTTTTTTGGAGGATTATACACATAATTAGGTATTAATTGTCCTTGGAAATACAAACTACTTTTGTTTGAAAAATCATGTAGATACATATCATAGTTTGATGTATCGTATGCACCTTGTGCAGATGCTTTATCTAATGCAAGTAATGGTTCTACCACACCTGTAAGTTTACCTGTTTTGCTAAGAGATATACCTGGAGGTAATTCTCCGTCTCCTTTTTCTATCCAAAATTCTAAACTTTTATCTGCTGGCAAATCAACATCTGTTGCTACTAATTGAAAATCTATTATTTCGTTATCTAAAATAAAATATCTATTATTGATAGGCGAATTTCCAACAGGCAATCTACCTTCTGTAGTTTTCCATAAAGGATCGTCAGGACCATCAATTATTATTTTATATGTTCTATCGTGAATATCAGTGCCAACTGTTGCTCTTAACACAAATGTAAAAGTAGTTTTCCTTTCAACTTGCTTTGGAGTACCCATTATATTATTTTGATAAATTCTTAATCCTGGAGGCAAAGCACCTGCAATTATTTCTATAGTTGGACTTATACCATTAGCAATAGGTAAACCTATAGAAATAGTTTCTTCTTCATTAGTTGTTACTAATGTAGTTCCAGATGGCTGTGTCCAATGTGACATTATACTGCAATGGCTCCTAAGTCAGTTCCGTATGTTACAGGCGTACTAATTGTACCGTAGTCGATATCAAAATTTAATTGCATATATTCTGCATGACTAGTAATATTTGGATTTATACTTCCAAATTCTAGTTGAGTAGAAAAAACTTCACTGCCTTCACTTGATGTATCAGTAATTGTTAAAGTGTTACCTGACAAGCCTGTTGTAATACCTGCTCCGCCGATAATACGTAATGTTTCACCGTCGTCTACATTCATACTTCCTGCATCAGTTACTACTAACATACCTTGTAAGTTTGCACTTATTTGTATGTCATTTCCTGCCACTGATTGAACAGCAACTCCTGCACCTGCTGTTAAATTATTAAATTGTAATTGGTGGCCAACTTTACCTGCAAAAACAGACACGCCGGAGCCAATACCTGCGCCTGTAGTTGATTCAGGTTGACGTAAGTCAAGTTCGTCAAAGTTTTCATTTACTTTTCTAAATGCTTCTCTTAAATCATCACCCGTACCATCGTTAGCAATATTTCCAATGTTAATGTTTTGTATTGTCATATCATTATCCTTATATTGTATTTATTACCCTAATCTGTTATATTATCTGCTGTAACATTAATTGTAACTGAAGCACTATTATTCAAAATAGTAAATATACCTGTTAGGCTTCTTCCATCAATATCAGCACTAGATACTCCTGTAATTGTGTATGGTACATTTGTACCGTCTGCAACATTTGTTGTATCTAAAGTAATTTGGAAACTTTGTCCTTCATTTACACTAGTTGCACTAGATGTCAAAGAGTACGTTGGGTTTTGTTGTTCTTGTTCTTGTTGAATACTTGTATCAAGAACCATTTTGTATTCTACAAAATTACTTGTAGATGTGCTAGTGGTTCCGTTGACCAATGCTGATGCTGTCGCTGTACTATCATCAATAGTCATTCCTAAATCATGTTGTGTCAAAGGCGACAGTATATCTACAGTCACGCTTCCGTGAACTTCATATGTCCAATCTTCTATAGTTGAAGTGTTATTAGTTGTATCTGAATCATTAATCGGTACACTTGCAATTAATCCTCCGACTCTACCTAAACTAGTTTGTGTAGAACTTAACCCTTCACCACTTACCCAAAGCCTATTGTTAGGATTAAGTGTGTTATCTAAACTACATTTATAAATTGATACATTTAAACTTGCACTAGTACTAGTATGCAAGTTTCTAAATTTTGTGTCTGCTAGAGAACTACTAAATGATAATACTATACCTCTTTTGTTTGTATTTGTGCTATCTTTATTTTGTTCACCTACTGCAATAATTTTATTATTTCTAGTATCAAAATCTATATCTCTCAATTTAGGTTTTGTTGCTCTATAATCTTCAGTTATACTTTGTTCACCAACATCATTTAATATCCAATCAGTTGAGATAACACCAGTGCTTGGATTAAGCACACAAATATGCGATTGCTCAAAGTTTGTCTGTGGATTATCTACATGACCAAAACCTACAATAGGATTTCCATTTTGGTCGATTGTAATACCTGCAGGATTAAATCCTGTTCCTGTTGCTGAAGGCACATACCAAAATTTATTCCATGACAGAGTTAAATTAGAATCAAACTTTCTAACAAATACAGTAACCTCAGTACCATCGCTTTTTATTTCTGTACCTACAACATATATATTACCTGAAGAATCAACTGCAACATCTTGTGCTTCTCCTTTTTTGGAAGTAGGATTGGCTTTCTTTACACCTATAACATCACCATTTGTAATGTCTACTTTTATAAGCCACATTCCACTATCATAATTTTGTAAGTAATTTGCACCTACTGCAATTATGTTTCCATCACTTGCAAATGCCATAGCCTTAATTGCTAATGCATTGCCATCACTATCTGAATAGTTACGTTGCCATTGTGCAGTACCTGATGAATTTAATTTTGTTATATATGCATCACTTGGATAGTCAGCACTTGGTGTATTAGTTTCCCAGTTCCATGAACCACTGTATCCTACGTAAATATTTTCTGCACTGTCTACTACGGCACTTGTTACAATATAATTTTGTGTAAATGTACGCCGCCAAATCGGTGAGCCTCTATCCGTATATTTTAACAATGCACAAGTTTTATTTGAACCGTTGTCTAATTGTTCAATCGCTATTGATGCTCCGCTTCCTGCGTGTGTAACAAATTGAAATGTTGTATTTGCTGTACGTGCAATACTAGGTCCAAAATGTGATGTTGCCCAATGTTTGTCAGCAATATAAATTTCTCCGTTCATATCGTTATGAATACTACATTGATAAAATTTACGTCCTCCAACTGTTGGTGTATAACTTATTACTCCATTAACAGTTCCTTGACCAGTAACACCAGCAGTTTGATTGTCTGTACCACTACCTTGTACATCTTTTATAAAAAATGGATGTCCTGATGCGTTTACAGTCCAATTTATTGTATCACCTCTATCATATACAACTCCTGGATTTAATCCACTTATAGTAGAGTTTCTATCAGAACCTGCTGTCCAAGTATATCCAGTTGCTCCACTGTTTATTACTGTGCCTGGAAATGATTCTTGTGTACCATCACTTGTATCATTGATTGTAACAGATTTAGTTTGTGCATTATCTGTCATGTAAGGAAGATAATGGTTGTCATCTTCTTGTGTAGTCGCTGTTAAACTTTCGATTAATTTAAAGTTAAAAGTTTCAAGACCATCAAATGTGTTGTCTGCTATTACTGAAAAAGTTTTACTATTTGCTACTTGTGTAAGTGATCCTCTGATATTTCCATATGTTGTAATTAATCCAGTCATGTCAATATCATTAGAAGTTACTCCTGTAATTTCATATGGAATTATAAGTTGTGGACTAGTTGTGCTGAGATTGTTGTTTAACGATATACTAAATGTACTACCTTCGTTTGCATTTGTTTTATTTGATGCAAGTGTATATTGAGGTGGTTCAAACTCATCTCTACTTCCTGGATACATAATCCATATTCCACCATCTTGTCCTACTTCTGCTCTTGACTGTCCTCCTGCTGTAGCGAGTCCCATAATTAAAACGCCACCTGCACCAGCACCTACTTCATGACTTGTCACTGCTGGACTCACGGTATCTACATTATTTCCTTTTTGTCCTGCTACACCTGATGTAGTTCTAGTTGTACCTGGTACTGTGATAGTAGGAACAGTTGTGCTTGCATGATCGCCTCTTAGTCCTGTTATTTCTCTGGTTAAAGTAGTACCGCCACCTATAGCACCAAAAGTTATTCCTGTACCACTTGCCCAGTTATTAGTGAAGCCATGTCCGCCTCCAGTACCAGCAGTTTGTTGCGGTCTTAGTTTTGTATTGCCTTCTGCGTATAATTTTATTTCTGCAAGTTTTGTTGTGTTTAAATCTGTAGCGTTAGTTGCTACTCCACCTCTGAATTCTATAATTGTCACTGCTTCATTTGCAGAATAAGTTCCACTTAGTGCAAAACTTGTACCACCATAATCTGCTGTGTTTGCAAATGATGTTGCTGTAGCAAAAAGATATACTGTATCATTTGGACCATCTAAACTTGCTTGAGCAGTTGAACCAAAATCTTTTGATGTACTTTGATATACATACTTAGGAGCATCTGTACCATTACGTACAAGCACATAGTAAGCATCGTAATCATTATTGCCATTTGAACTATCTACCCATGTTGCACTTGTAGCCAATACATCTGCAAATTTCTTTTGTAATAAGTATGTGTATTCGTCTGGATAATTTGCTGATCCGCCAGGTCTTACATCAAGTTTAACTCTTATTCCACCTACATGACTTATTGCTCCACATAATATATTTCCAGTTGTACTTGTCGTCCAATTGTAAGGCGATGTTTCAGCATTGTTGTAATCTAAAAGAGTATTAAATGGTTGTCCTGGGCCTCCTACAGCACCTGCGCCTGCACCACCGCCACCGCCGCCAACAACTGCTCCATCTAAATTATATCTATACGAGTCACCACCTTGCCCGCCTGCTTTGCTTATAGTCCATGCACCAGTTGTTGTGCCGCCTAAACCGCCTGCTTTTCTTTCATATACTGCTAAACTATTCAATGCAACTGAAGCACTTGTTTTTCCTCCACCTGCTACATAATTTGTTCCACCATACGATACTGTGGTGTCTCCGCCATTATTACTGCCTGCACCTCCTGCGCCAACTGTGTAAGTTAAGGTTTCACCTGGAGTAACACTTAAATTGTTAAGAATACCTAAAGCACCTGCACCGCCGCCTCCTGTGACTTGTCCGGCACCTAGTGCTGATGTTGTTCCTGTACCTGCACCACCACCAACAGCCATTACACTTATACTAGTAACACCTGTCGGTATTGTAAAACTTCCACTACCAGGTGTTGTTACGACTTCGTCACCTGCTACTAAGGTTGTACTTGTATCGTTAATTGTTACTGAAGCAGTAATACCATCAATTGTTGTTAAACTTATTACAAATGTTTCTGTACCTTCTGTAGTAAAATCTTCTGCTATGGTAAAACTTTGTCTAGTAGTAGTTCCTGTAACATAATTTCCACTGATAGATCCTACAGATAAATCTGTTTGACTAATACCTGTAACAGTGTAAGGTAAAGTTACACCAGGTATTCCATTTTCAACAACTAAGTCAACATCAAAACTTTGTCCTTCGTTTACTGTGCCTGTTGTCGCAACCAAATTATAAGTTATAGGTGAATTACTTGTATCATTAATTTGCACTCCTAATGTTTCACCCGCCGCTGAGAATGTTAATGTTTCTGATCCTTCTAACAACCCATCAGCAGTTATAACATATGTACGTGACATATCACTACCAACAGTCAATGTTCCTGTAAGTGGTTCACCGCTTATGTCTGCTGTTGATACTCCTGTAATAGTATAAGGAATATTTGTTCCTGTCAAAACATTTGTTGCTGTTAAAGTAATAGTTACAGATTCGCCTTCTCCTAAACTATCACGTGTACTTGTTAATGCGTATGTTGCATCTGGTTTACTAGTATCATTAATGTTTACTTGTACAGATACACCTGCAACATCATTTAACGATAATAAAAATATCTCGTTACCATCATCAAATAAATTATCTGCTGTAGTTGTAAAAGATAAAACTTGATTTGTACCTATAATAAAATTACCATTTAAAGATGCATCTGAGATATCAGCAGATGATACACCAGTGATTGTGTAAGGTACAATAGTACCATTTACAAGTCCAGTAGTTGTTAATGTAACTGTGAAACTTTGTCCTTCGTCAACACTTGAAGCACTTGCTGTCAAAGCATATGTTGCTTCTTGAGCACCTTGTTCTGTAACAATGGTTTCTTCACCTGCGATAGTTAAGACATCTGCATCATTGTAAGGTTGGAATGCATATCTATTTGTTCCGCCCATTAAACTTCTATAGTTAGTATAATCTGATCCAGTATTACCATTTGCATTTAATTGTTCTTTTGCATTAGTTGTAACCCATGATTTATGTTGTGCTGGTGTTGCATTTGGTTGTATTTCTGCGTAGGTTGCCACAAGTCCTGCAATTTGTGGTGATGCCATTGATGTTCCACCTATGTTGGCTATTCTAAACGCTGTGCTTCCATATGCTCCATCTGTAAATCTATTTGTTGTACTTGTAGCACTAAAAATATTTGTTCCTGGTGCATATACATCAACTCCAGGACCTTTTTCACTGCTTACTGCTACTTGTTCTTTACCACCAGAATCTAATGCACTGTCAATGTTTCCAACCATTAATGCATTTGAACTATAAGGAGAAGAACCTCTATGATAGTATTTTGTTTGTCCAAAAGTGTTTGTGTAATAATTGTTGTAATCTGGATCACTTGTGGTAGCAATTTTATGATAATTATTACCTGCGGCAATACAAACTATTACGCCTGCTTCTATTAATTCTTCTACATCAGCATCTACTGATGCAACTCTCACAGGATGTCTATATCCTGCTCCATCAAATCTACCAGTCATACCATATGCTGTTACTCTTGAATTCCCTGTCCAAGGTGTTCCTCTATAGTTACCACCAGTGACACTTAGATATCTACTAAAATACCCCCAACTCATATTAATTACTGTAGGACGTTTTACTCCTGTAAGAACATCAGCAGTTTTTGTTTTGTGCCATTCTTTGACAATGTCAAATATATCACTTATTGGCATTCCTGAATTAGGATCTTGAGAGCCTTGTAATCCTTGAATTTTTATAGAATAAATTTTTGAATTTTTTGCCCAACCATATGTTTTACCTGCGGCTATACCTGCAACATGCGTTCCGTGTCCATCATAGTCAGTATAAAATCCTGTAGGTAATGTTCCTGTTACAATAGATTGTGCTGAATACCAATCAATTTCCTGCACTCTACTATTTCCGAATGAATCTTGAAATTCAGGATGATCTGCTTGTATTCCTGAATCTTGTACAATAAAGTCAACACCTGTACCTGTAAGAGTGTGAGTGTATCCGCCAACTACTGCTCCATTTGTATTGTATGGATTTGACAACGCACTCATTCTGCGTAAGCCCCAGTTTATGTTATCACCTGAAGTTGCTGTAGATTTATCAAAATTTCCGGTTTGTGTTGCAACTCTTTCTATATGAATATCATCACGTAAATCTGGTCTAAGTTCAACTGCTTCTACACGTTCATCTTTTTCTAGTTCAATTGCTTCTGCATCAGTAAGCATGTAATGAGTGTTTCTTACACTTGCAGGTCTTTCATTAGCAACTGTTACTGCCTTTTTAGGAACATATGGAAGCATATTGTCAGCAACCATATCTTGCCTAAATGCATTTGGATCTATACCTTTTTTAAGTGTTACAATATATTCTTTTTCCATTTCTTATCCTTATGGTGCTGAACTCTTATATGGGTGACTTACAGGTAAATTAGC
>Ga0163109_10000836_pt1 | contig 24328 bp, 21 predicted proteins | sample CRUFie1St13metaG_FD_108704 | JGI IMG/M metagenome (GOLD analysis project Ga0163109, IMG submission 108704) | Marine microbial communities from the Costa Rica Dome - CRUD Field 142mm St13 metaG | ecosystem: Environmental > Aquatic > Marine > Oceanic > Photic zone | place: Costa Rica: the Eastern... | reverse complement strand
TACCTCCCATTGGGGCTCCTTGTTATCTGTTTGAGCGGTTGTGTGATCGATAACACCCGGCAAATATCGATTAGCCACGCTGCCTACAACCAAATCCTCATCCAAAACAAGCACGAAGAGTTGTTGCTGAATCTGGTGCGGCTTCGTTATCGAGACACCCCGTTTTTTCTGGATACGGCTAGCGTGACGGCCACCTTTAAATCTGAAAGCAAAGTAGGCCTAGGGGCCAGAATCCCGTTCAGCGGAAGTGTGACGGGCTTGGATTCTTCGGGAATAGCTACCTTGTCAGTAGCACCCACCGTCAGCTATGTGCCAATTGAGGGTGATGAATACTTCAAGAATTTCCTCACCCCGATTTCAATCGATGAATTGCTGGTCATGACCCAGTCGGGTTGGGGTATTGATCGCATTTTTGGAATAGCAGTGGAACAAATCAATGGACTTTACAATGCGACTGCTGCCTCAGGTCCGACGCCAGCAAATGCTCCGACTAAGGCACCCCAAATGGAACAGGTCCTTCAGGTGCTGAGACGTGCCCAACTAAATGATTCGCTTAATTGGGCGAAGGATTCACAAGGTCAGCTGTATGTATACCATCATTCTTCGTCCGGATCTTCACCCGAAACGGAGGCTCTCTTTGACTTGCTCAATCTGGATCCTTCTCTTAATCGCTATGCTGTTTCTCCTTATCAACTTGCCGAGAAAGGAAAGGAAAACGTTTTTGTCAAAACCCGCTCCATCCTTTCCATTCTTTTTTACTTGTCTCAAAACGTAGAGGTAGGAGAGGAGGATTTTAACAAAGGATGGGTGACTCAAACTATTGACGATGAAGGAAAGCCTTATGATTGGTCGCTGACCCCGGCAGGGAAACGATTCAAGGTCTACTCCTCTGCAAGTCCCCCTAACCAAGCTGCCATTCAGGTCCGCTATCGAGAACGTTATTTCTTTATCAAGGACAGTGATCTGGAGACCAAGTCTACCTTCATGCTTCTCAATCATCTATACGCTTTTCAATCGGGAACGTCCTTGCGACAGGCCCCTACTTTGACGCTTCCGATTGGCGGATGAAGCCCTATGAGATTGCATTGTCTATTCGGTTTAATGCTACTGAACCCCCTCTTGAGTTTGTTTTCACAAACCTCATCGTTTCAGGTGGAAGTGGAGGCCACCTTGCCGCTCACCTCGGAAGAAATTGGGTTAGTTCGAATCGATGCGCGTCTATACGCGTATGATCCCTTCCTGGCTGACGTTTCGGCAGATCTGGTCGATCAGAAAATTATCGAGCCGTTGATCTTAGCTTCGGATCGTGACTCACTGGTTCACCTGAAACTAGGGGGTAACCGTTTGTCTCGCATGGATTACTATATCAGTTTTCGTGTATATCGCATCACCGATGGTGATCAGGTCTTTTTCAACGATCGGTTTCTTCCGGTGCTTGTTGGGGAAAACCATTGCCATTTGAAAGTGCCTCTAGGCAATACCCTACCTATGCAGAATTCAGCTCTAAGTGCCCAACTCATTTACCCTTCGAGCACCCCAAATATTCTGGATATGGAAATGACCCCACTTGGTTTCAAGCTTACGTTTTAATCCGTCCCCAAGTCTTCCTATACCATCGAAGCGAGCATGAACTTGCTGCAATGGCATTCGATTTCATCGGTGCAGGCAACGGACTCAAAATCCGCCTTTACCGATCTCCGGGAAGCCCTATTTTCGTGGCATTATTACCGCGTCAAACGAGCTGTGAATTGAGGGATGTATTTTGGGAAATCCACCATGCAACCGAATTCCAGTGGCTTTCATTGGATTGTAAGCCTCGAAAAGGCAGGGAATCTATGGTATCTGCAATACTTCAATTAGGTCATGATGCTCACTTGTGTCTCCTTACTGCCGGCAGCGACTCAGATGATCCTGGACATGGGGCTTGCAGACTCTCTCCGAGGGGTCACGCATTTTTGTCCTCTACAGGCTCAGAAGCGTTACCCTGTGCTGCTCCGCATCAAAGATGGGCAAGCTCATCTGCAAGTTTCAGCCATCCAGCAATTGCAGCCCGATGTGATTTTCACTCAAAGCACCTGCCAAGCCTGTTTAATGGATGAAGAGGAACTGAAAAACCAATTGGTGGGTATGCCAAAACCCGTCAGAACGCTTTCTCTGGATCCTCTCAGGTTGGAAGAGGTCTTTGGTGCAGCCCTTCAAATTGCCGATGCGCTCGGGTTTCCAGAACAAGGAAAGGCCTATGTAGAGCCTTTAAGGAAGCGAGTGGATCAAATTTCGGCATGTCTTCAGCACACGCCGTTTTCAAGGTGCCGAGTGGGTTTTCTGGAATGGTTGGATCCTGTTTTTCATGCGGGTCATTGGATTCCAGATCAGATTCGTCTGGCAGGAGGCGTGGACCTTCTTGCCAAGCCAGGTCAAAAAAGCGAACCCATACCATGGGAGTCCATCGTGGCTTCAGACCCAGAGGTTCTGTTGCTATCTCCTTGCGGATGTGCGATGGAAGAGATCTGTGAAGCAGCGCATGGATTGCGCAAGCTTCGCGGGTGGTCCCATCTCAGGGCAGTCAGGGAAAAACGCGTTTATGTGGTGGAACCCAATTTGTACACGCAGCCCAGTGCGTCCTCCCTGGTGGAAGGTATGGAGTTACTGGCGCACTTGCTCCATCCTGAGGTATTGCCTCACGACGCAAACGGACCAACACGCTTTATCCGATTTGCTTCATAGGCTTCCCGGAGTGCAGGGCGATGATGGGATCCCTACCTGAGTGGGGTCAGTGCCTGAAGTATTCAGGTGCCACAGAAGGTATGCCTGACACGTTCTTGATCCAAAGCAGGTCGCAAGCAAGGATCGGAGAGGTCATCAATAGTGTAAGGTGAGCGAAGTTTCTGACACAGGTTCTCAAAGGGTCCCATCTCCCCTGATTCGGCAGCTTGGAGCGCCTGCTCCACGAGGTGGTTGCGGGGTATGAGCACGGGATTGGCGCTCTCCATCATGGCCTTGGATGCTTCCCAGTCTTGAGGCTGGTCTAACAACCTTGCCTTCCACGGATCAAACCAAGGGCTTTGAGAGACCTCAGATGTTGCTTCAGGCAGCGCGGCTTCCGGATAAGTAATCCTTGCGAAGGTCATTGTATAGTCTGCTCGAGATTGCTGCATCCACTCCAAGAGAGATTGGATGAGGGTGAGGTCCTCTGAATCTTCCTCCATCAATCCAAGTTTACGGCGCATCATGCTCAGCCAGGCCTGGTCATACCGAAAAGTGAAGGATCCAATGATTTCCTCAGCTACTTCGATGGCTTTGGAGGATTCTTCATGGATCAGCGGTAGCAGGGTTTCGGCAAAGCGAGCGATATTCCACCAGGCGATCTTTGGTTGATTCCCAAAGGCATATCGACCCCCGCGATCGATAGAACTGAACACCGTTTCAGGGTGGTAATCCTCCAGAAAAGCGCAGGGGCCGTAATCAATGGTTTCTCCTGAAAGCGCCATGTTGTCCGTATTCATGACGCCATGGATGAATCCTACCCGCATCCACTCGACGATGAGATCGATCTGTCTTTGCATGAAATGCTCCAGAAGCCTTCTTGCAGGATTGGGGTCATCCTGGCATTCAGGATAGTGCCTTTGAATCGTGTAATCCATGAGTTCACGGATCCACTCGAGCTTGTTTTGAGCTGCCGCCCATTGAAAGGTTCCCACACGCAAATGAGATGCCGCCACTCTCAATAAAACCGCTCCCTTCAATGAAGTTTCCCGTTGGATAGTGGCTCCGGTTTCAACCACCGAAAGGCTTCGGGTGGACGGGATCCCCAGTGCATGCATGGCCTCACTGATGAGGTATTCCCTCAGCATGGGGCCGAGTGCCGCTCGGCCATCTCCTCTTCTAGAAAAGGGGGTTGGACCACTCCCTTTGTATTGCAGATCCCAGCGACTGCCATCAGGCGCCACGTGTTCTCCCAGAAGGTGAGCCCTTCCATCGCCTAATAGGGTAAAGTGTCCAAATTGGTGTCCCGCATAAGCCATGGCTAGCGGGGTGGCCTCTTCAGGGAGCAGATTCCCAGCCAGCAGCTGAGCAATCTTGTCGGCGGGCATCTCCTCAAACGACACACCCAAGCGGTTCGCCAGAGCATGGTTGAGCACCACCAGGCTGGGGTTAGTTACTGGAGAGGGTAAGGCTTGATGATAAAAGGCGCTTGGCAGCCTAAGGTAGCTGGTGTCGAGTTGGAATCTGGGTGACATCATGATGCTTCGGTCCATGTAGCTCGGAAGGCTATCGCCTTAAGAAGCTTATCAAGTCAAACAACAAACCTTTGGTAGGAGCAAGGAGATACCCCTCTCTTGTCAAGAATCGGGTTTGATGCATGATGAGATGGTGTCTGTAAACAGTTTCCACTTCAACGGCAAGAGAGTGACCTTGCTTGTGTGGGTAGCCTGTGCGCTCAGTAAAATCACAGGCGCCATGTTGGCAGAGACGATCCTCTATCGGCACTTGGATGCGGATCTCACGCAAGTCCCAAGAACCTTTCTCACCCTTGCCCATTCCATCCAAGCTCAGGAGGAAATGAATTTGCCTCCTGAACTTTACGATGCCTTTGATCGTATTCTGCGCGAAGCGGATCGTGACTGTCTCAGGGTCAGACATGAATCCCCCGAAACGCAATGGCCCATTTTGGCAGCCGCCGAAAAAAAAGTGGCCAAAGCCATTGGTGAGCTGGTTGGCGCCGAGTCCCTTTATCGCTTACGACAGCTCGAGCTGCAGGGGCAGGGTGTTCGGGCTTACGCTCGCCCTGAAGTCATTCAGTTCCTCCAAATGGATACTGATCAAGTTCAGCAGCTGAGAGCACTCTTTGACCGAACCGATCAAGCCAGCCGCCAATCGCGACAATCCATGCAGTCTCTTTACTCGCGCGATTCAGACGCCAACGAAGCGAATACGGCAGCCGTAGCTGCTGCTCGTGTATTGAATCTAAGTGCCTCCGAAGTGAAGGCAGCCAATCGGATCATCACTCACGAACAGCGCAAACGCTTTCAGGCTGCTTTGGGAAAGAAGCAGGATACTTCCAAGTTCGATCGTGTTTACGCACAGGCTCCTGAATTGATTGATTCCGATCAATGGTATCAGAATCGTAAAACCACGCTTCAAGCTCACCGCGGAAAGGTGATCCTACTGCATTTCTACGCCTTTCAGTGTCACAACTGCCATGCCAATTTTCCCATTTACAATCGTTGGCAGCAAAAGTTGATTGAAAAGGGTGCGGTGGTCATCGGTATCCAAACTCCGGAAACCCGTGCCGAATCAGAGCCAGATCGCATCACTCAGGCCGCTGCGGAGAACCAATTTGACTTTCCTGTTTTGTATGACCTGGAGAAGGAAAACTGGAACGCGTGGAGCAACAATGTCTGGCCTGCGGTTTATGTGATCGATAAGCGCGGTTACATCCGTTATTGGTGGCTGGGTGAACTTCAATGGCAAGGTGCGCGAGGGGATAAGCTGATCGAACGATTGGTATCCAGCCTTTTATTGGAATAAGGCCTTCATTCCTCCTCGCTGGGGAATGACTAACTTGTGGTTGGAAAGACTTTAGATTCTTCAAACCTAAAAGGCTTTTTACATGGCCTCGGTGACGAATCCAACCGACAATCTTTCTGCCTCAAGCATCGCCTGCTCAACGATAAAAGCCGTTGGTTGTCTGTAGCAACAAGATTGACGTCGTGGCTTGCGATCCTTTTTAATGGTGGAGTTATGACCACCACACTTGTTATGATTATGGTAACTGCCTCGATCTTCCCCTTGATTGCCCTATGGGTTGCCAATCATTACCTTGGCAGCGAGACGCCAGAAGAGGACCCTAAGGATCATCACTAGACTCTGGAGGAAAAGAATCTTTCGCACCTTTGCCGATGGATTTCACACGCATCGTCTTGCAGCCCGTCATCGGTTTTGGGCTGCCGCTGCTTCCATCCTTTATTCCTCAAGTTCAACTCGATAAAAGCGTGTTCTTGTGCTGCCCTTGGGCAGCGCTACGGCCGTAGCACCTGACCAGATTTGTTCCCTTGCGGTTTCGCCGGATAGGCTGACCGAGGCCCATTCACTGAGGTTGCTGGAGGCCAGCACCTTGAAATTGGGCACCTTGATGATGGGGCGATACTCCAAGCCATCAAATTCCAAAGTCCCCTTCTCCACATCAAATTTTCCGATGATTTCGGGTCCACCTAAAAAACTAGCCTTGATCGTGTGAGGGTCGAGGACTTCGTATTGGCCCAACATAATAAAGTCGTATTGAAACCAGTCCACCATGCCTGGCTCAAATTGACCAAAGCTCAAGCTATGGCTTGTCCACGGTAGCGTGGGCAACATGTTGGGAAAGGTTTTGATCGACTTGAACTGAATCTCTTCCCAGACAAAGGGATTGCTGAAATCGACGTCCAATTGAACCGCTTCCTTTTCCAGGGCGACACCTTTGATGGTGGGTCCTTGGATCTCGTTTTCTGCCTGCACAGATAGGGTCAGCATGACCGCGAGTGCCAGACAGCGAAATGCAGGGTTGGAGTTCATCTTGTAAGCTGTCATAGCAACCTCACCCCTATTCATGGTTCACCAAATTTTCAATACGCCTTTGCGAATGCCTTAGAAAGGTCTGGGTTCTCCACTACTTCCAATAATCACCCCTTGATTAGATCTGCCACGCTCATCGAAGACATAGATCTGTCGGATATCTGCCGCTTCCAAGGCCTGACGCTGTGATTCTGGAAGAGATTCCTCCTGGGCTGGCTCGAAGATGAATTCTTCCCAGAAATTGTGATGGCCTGGTGCGTAGGTTTGGGCATACCAGCTGGTAAGCACGATGGGCTCAAGCGTCAGTCCTTGAATAATGGTTTCCTTCCATTGCTTGAGGGGTGCGGTGTAGCCTGCGGTAGGACCGGGGGGCGGAGCCGGCCAGTAGAATTGGATTTCAATCGATCGATCTTCCTTGCTTTTCACCGAGCGAGACTGAAGCAGGTCCCTTTCATCCAGAGGTTCATTGGGGTCAAAGCCCTCTAGCTTGATTTCTTCCTCAAGGATTTGGGTGGTGGACATTTCGCCTGTAAAGGCATTGATGTTCAGATTGAGCCGAGATGTCTCGTAGGTTGCCTTGAAATAGATGTCCAATTCGTCCGCGAAAATGAGCGGTGAATAGCGGTCGGGAAGCCATCTTGGAATCAGGGTGTTCCATTCATACCTGATTTCTTCCCCGTCCATTTGTTCGGTCCAACGGTCGACCAACGTCGGGGTATTATTCCTTGAACCTCTCCGGAAAACATAGTGATCCCAGTTAGTGATGCCGGAGCTCAGGCTTTCCAAGTTGCCACCCCGAATCCGATGCCATGTCACATCGACCATCAGGGACTCCTCTTGACCCACGCTGTCTAGGACTCTGCTGGATGACTTCAAGCCCCACTGGGATTTCAGGCGATGGTAGGCAAAGACCCCGCCGCTGCCCCGGGCTTCTCCTTGGAAAAGTCGCAGCTGAGTTTGCCCCCCAGCAAGGATCGGGGTGGGCTGCGTTAAGGTCACCGGTTGGGGTAATTCCCGGATCTGCTTGATGATAAGTTGCCCGGGGGCCACCTTCTTGTATTCGATATCCAGAGTGTATTGCGATCGATTGGAAGCGTGGCGAGCAAACAAGGGTGTCAGTCGTTCGATTTGGCGATGCAGGTTCACATAGTCACGCTGCCAATTCATGACATGATCCTTACCGACTTGCAGAAGGCTGGACCGTGCTTCAAATCGCAGGCTACGACTTGGATTACCCGAACTTGGGCGATAAAAAGAAACACCAACTGTTTCGGGAATGGATGAGTCTTCCGGATTGGTGACGCTTTGAGCACCTACCTGAGTCACCAGCTCGGTGCGTAGGTTGAAAGCCCCTCCCGAATAATCGGTAAATTGTACCACTGCCACGCCGTTGGCCCATTCGATTTCATCAGGGAAGGAGTGATGAACCAGCAGTGCCACTCCCACCTCTAGCTCCTCAATGCGATAGAGCTTGCGTTCTCGATAGGCATTTTCATTATAGAAGCTCGCATAGACTTTTTTAATCGCCCTGAAGACACCGCGCTCATTGGCTTTGTCTGAATCGCAGGCACAAGGCCCTTGCTCATCCTCGTCGAGGTCATCCTCCAAGCAGCCGCTGAAACTGTCGTAAAGTCCCGCACCGGTAAATTGTCCCTGATCTTCGAAGTTGGTGGAGCTGCGAAAACGTAGTTTGCGCTCGGGGTCGAAAGAGGACAATGCCGTGAGGAGTTGCTTTTGCTGATCTGTCGTGAAAGTCGCGGCCTTGATTTGCGTGCGAATTTCAGCCAAGGCATCCGTTAGATCCTTTTCTAAACCGCTGGCCTGAGCTTCTTCCAGTCGATGTGCAATCCATGCCTGGAGCCTCAGGCCATGACTCATGGGTTGCAGCATGAAGTCCTGCCACAAGTCAAAGGTGATCGCCAAGGAAGGTGAAGGAATGCTCTCATCCCCATAGCGTGCAAGGAAACTAAAGTGAGCTGCTTTTCCTCCAACACGATCGATGTCTGAAGGAGAAATCTCATCCATATTCAAGGTCAGCGCTTCGGTCCTTGCCATCGGTTTGAAGCGCAGCGCTTGAGGTTGCTTGAGGTTTTCAATGGCATCGCTCACGGCCGACGGGATCGGGTCTTCCAGTAGGGAAAAGTGAACCGTTGCTGATGCCGGTCGGTTGATGCCCCAGCCTTCGGTAGTGCGAAGCATGAGGGTATTGCCTACCGATTGTTGAAGTTTGGCCTGGGTCAATGGATTGCTCTCATAATAGAAAGGGATTCCGAAGTTTCGGGAAAGGATGGTCACATGAGAGTTGGGGTTAGTTGGACTGAATGTGATCAAGCCGGCGACGCGTGGAACCTCCGCAGGTACGGCGTCGGTGAGCAGTATATCCGTGGCTTTGAGTTCCCCATCACGATAAGCCTGATCGATATGATCGGCCTGAACATAGGTCAACCGTCCCATGGCCCAGCCAAAGGCGTAAACCGCATCATCTGGGCTCTCCCATCGAAGCGGCGATGCCAGAGAAATATCTGCTTGTTGCAGGGTATGTAGAGACCTAGAGCCAAGATGGCTCTGTTCGTAGGTAGGCATGTAGAACCCCTTGAGTTGAGTTAGGTGCTCCGGTTTTGCAATGGAGGCATCCACGAGGTGATAGAGAAAGGCGACGGTTTCTGCCGGCAGGGGATCCTGACCCACAAATTGAATGGCGTATTCCTGATGCTTGTAGGAATAAAACACGCTACCCAAAATCGCTTTTTGCCCCGACCTGTGTAGCGTTCCAGCATCGAACTCCAGATAGGAGAGATCCTTCAACCTCGGGAGGTAGCGGGTGCCAAAGTCATAATGAAATGGTAAGGCTTTCCCATTCTGAAAATAGACCCTTGAGAGGTCCTCCGTGAGGATGGTGAATTTGATCCATGCAGTCTCTTTTTTGTCTGTTGGTGGTCCGAGAAAAGGGTCTTGATCGGTCGCCTTGAAGGAAACCCAGAAAGGATCCTTATCCAATGTGACCCGGTCTTTCCAGTCTTCTGAAGGTTCCACCTCTGCGGGGAGTTGACTTCGGAGTGTGAAAAACCTCTCATCAACTCCACCCTGATCGAGGTATTCCAGACTCGAACCTTGGGTGAAGCCGGCAGGGTACCAATGTTGTATATCCTTCGAAAACCAAAGGGAATGATTTCTCTCCTCCGGTAATGCCTCCGCATTCAAGATAATGTACGAGGGATCTGCGTGCCTTTGGATTGTCAATTGCCCGTCCTGAGCCCAAGCAGAGGATATAGCAGCCATGGCGAAGTGAAGTTTCCAAAGGCTCCGTTGATGAGATCTTTGATTTATGACAAAATATAGCAAAACCTATACCGAGTGGAATCTTACTTATGGTCTTTACACCCAAGAGCGTGCAAACGCTTTTGGTGAGGTCTACCATAAAATAAATGAGGCTGGAAACTTATGGTTCGCGCGGATTGCGATTCTGTTTTCTGAGGAATTGAGCTGTTGCTTTTCGCTGCTCCGATAGCGTATCAAGGTCGAGCTGGATATTCGTAATGGCCAGGATGAACTCAGCAATCCCCTTAAGCTCGTCACTCCAGGGAGCCGAACAACTGTCTATCGGAGTCTCTTGTCGATTGTTTTGATGGAAAGGAGATCCGCCAGCGGCGATGAGCTCCTGGACCACCTCCAGGTGTCCCATGAATGCGGCACCGTGCATTGGGGTGCTCCCATCATTGCCCTCAAGGTTGGGATCAGCACCTTCCTGGAGCAGAAAGACAACGGTTTCACGCCGGCCAGCCAATGAAGCTAGTCCCAAGGCGCTTCCTCCCCCTTCATCTTGATAGTTTACATCCTGCCCTTGTTTGAGGAGTTTTTTCATGTTCGGGATATTTCCTGTTTTGGCTGCCTCTAAAAATACAGCGTGAGCAGGCAGTTCCTCAGGATTCTCTTTTGCGTCAGGACGACGCCCTCCAATGACCGGAGGTGGTTCGGGCATGGCATTCCAGAGTGGCATACTATCTGCCATGATCTCTTTTTCAACATCCTTGCGCCTTTCGCGAATGAAGGTGCGGATGGCTTCAAAATCGGCCGTCCTGCGCTGTTGGGCGTGAAGATGTGGTCTGACCATCTTCTCGATGCGGTAGGTTTCTTCGAGTAAGGAGGTTTCGTCCCAAATCTGATTCATGAGTGCTTCCATGTGGCGTGCGTATGTTTGCCTTACTGAGGGGATTTGGTAGAGACGGTGAGCGATCAATCCTACCGTTCGAACTGATCTTGGGGAATTGGGATCGATACCGAGCATGCTGTATTTTTGAAACATACAATCGGTGCCCCAGGGCATGAAATGCAGTTTTTGAGTTTGCGGGTGGCAATAAAAAAAGAAGTTATTTCGATTGCCGGAATAACCATCCCAGAAGCTCAAGAGCCCTTCCAGGGTCCAAAATCGGTAGAAGGCCTGCTCGTCCACGACCTGCCACAGAGCTTTTTCCAAATCGAAATCGGACCAGCCCAAGGAGGCCTCGATGAGCATGTCACTGCTTTCCTTGGAAATGTTGAGGCCATGGATGGCCAGAAGATTTTTACCTGCGCGCAATTCATCGCGGTGAGCGGTGATATCAAAATCTGTGTAGGCAGCGTTGCTGGCATCGGGCCGACTTTCGGTGGCAACTGCATTCCATTTGACTGTTTCCGGAGCGTGAAGTCGTGCCACTTCCTTCCCATTGAGATAGGCGATGAAACCATCATCACACCGCATACGAAGGAGCAAGCGGCCTGTTGTCCATTGGGAAAGATCCTGAATGTTAAACCGGTAACGCAGGTAGGCGCTTGAGGCACGACCATGAAGGGAACTCTTGAAAAACCAATTTGGATGAATCATCGATTCAAACCCTCTTTCTGACTCATAACCTAAAGCCCCTTCGCCCTCCTGCCAGCGACTGTCATCGAAGTTCGGCAAAAACCACTGATTATCCAGGGATCCATGGGTTGGTACCCATGCTTTTCCTTTCATGTGTCCTTCCACCAGAGGCTCTGAGGTCGATCCTGAGAGGATTTCAGTGAGGCGATCAATCAGGGGCTGACCTGCTTCCGCATCCCCCTTTTTAAGTTCAAAGCTTTGCTCCCATCCTTTAAAAAAATCAACCACGGTCCCCTCATAAAGACTCCCGCTGTCATCGATAAATTCCCTTTTTAAAAGGGGTCTTTTCACTGATTCCACGTGAGCATACACTCCAAGGTTGGTTCCATTGACTGTTACCTTGGCGAACCCACAACGAGATCCGGGGGACTGGGCCTGATCAAAAATCCGGTAACCGAGATACTGATTCATCAGGGTGACATCCTGTTTGTTATTGTTCAGTGTGAGTGTCTTAAGCCCATCGATTTCCTGTCCGGCCTCGAAAAGATCGAGTTTGATTTTCAGCGAAGGTCGCGTGGTATCCTGCGATCCGAGGAAACCCTTCTTGCGCAGGCCGACCTTTTGGAAAGTTACTCCGTCGATGGTCACTTTCGCAGGGACATACTCATAAGGAGTGGGCGGAGGTGACGTGCGTCGTTGAGGACTGAGGGCCTCCATGAAGTTTCGACTCTGATTTCGTAGGTTATCCCAATCAGAGGAGGAGAGGGAAATCTGCACCTCTACCAAACGATCCCCTGGAAACAAATTCTCCAAGGAGAGGTTGGGTTCACTTCGGGCCACTAGGGAAGTGAAAACGCCATAAAAAAAGATGGTTCTGACAAAGCGTAGGATTCCGGGTGATTCAATAAGAGGTTTCATAAAGATGCTTGATCTAGATTAGTCTGACCCTTCGTCTTTTTCGGGTGGGTCTTCAATGACCCGAATGAAAGCAGGAAGATAGGTTTCGTCGTAAGTCCGACGATAATTGTCCATGAGTTCAACCACTACCTCATCAATGACGGTACCTTTCGAGGCGAGGAGGAGCCCATCGGTCAGGCGAATGTCCTGTCGCAAGGTCATGCCTACTTGGATTTGTCTCAATGGAATTTCTATTTCGGGAAGGCTATTGATCTCAAGGTCAATGACGTTCCCGAGTGCTTTCATGGCTCCGGGCAGGTATTGATGCTGCCTGTCTTTCAGCTTCTGATGAATGGCCTTGGGGCCGTAATGGGCTTCTGAGTACTCGTCAAAGTCATTGGCAAGCCGAATGACCGAGGCCAGGCGACGGACGTGTTCTTCTTCCTGCCAGTTGGTGTCGTAGTCTCGAGGAATCGAAATAATGATGTTTCCGATTTTTTCCAACCTGGGGATTTTTTTCACCAGATCGGCGGCAAAACGTGGAAAGCCTTCTATCAAGTGAGTGACTTTGTCAGGGACAATCCGCTTGTGGTAAACCCGTTCTTGCATGGCTGGAGGGAGGTTGAGATAGCCCAGGTATGCAAAGGTGGAGGCTAACTCCAGTCGCCACTGGTCATGAATGCCCATGTGATCAGCCAGCTTGAAGGCCAATTTCTTTACTCGCTGTGCTCGACCAAAGAAAAGAGGTTCGGTTGCCGAAAGGATGGTGGTCAAGGCGCTGACCGCTCCATTGAGTGTTTGCTCCAATAAATTCTTTTCAGCTCGAATGGCATCATATTGCCGGAACCCATCCTCCAGGTTTTGAAGCATTTCCTTGGCTCCGCAAGGCTTTCCAATAAGGCGATAGATTTGCCCCATGCGGACGGCTTCGGAAACGTCATCAAAGCCCGCGGCCCCGGTAAACAGCATCGTCACAACATCTGGGTCCCTATTTCTGATTTCGAGGAGCAGCTCGGCACCATTGAGGTCGGGCATCCGAAAATCGGAAATCACCATGGCAAAGGGACCCTGCTGTTTGAAGGCCTCAATGGCTTCTTTGGCTGATTTGGCAAATGTGGCTGGGTAATGCTTTTCAACGACTCGACGCAAGCTCTCGAGAACGGAGGGTTCATCATCGACAAATAGAATGCTTCTTGCTGTTCGATCCGACTTCATGGTTTGTCTCAAAATCCTTCAGCTCAATGGCCGAGCACAACTTCAGAATCCAAATACACAAAGTGCCTATGTAATTTTTGCACATCAAAGGCTGCCGGCAAGTCTGAAGGGTCGAGATACCAAGAGCTGAGTTCAATCACCCTGTTTATGGCAAAGTCATGGCAACTGAAGTTCACGGACTGTAAAAAGAAAAACCTCGGAGCCGAGAGCGGTTCCGAGGTTTTTGTTACAAAGTCCTAATGAAAGCCTCAGGATTTTTGAGTCTTCTTTTTCGCAATCCATTCCCCGGTAGCAACTTCCTGATCAAATTCATCAAAAAAGGTCCATTTACCTTTAAGTTGGCCATTGGCGATCAGCTTGGACTTGATTTTCACGATGCCGCCCCCATATGGCATTTGCATGCTCAAGGTGTTTTTTTCCAACTTGAGATTGGAATAGTCGGCATCTCCTTCGTTGCTCGAGGCGTAGCCGGAAAAACGATTGCCCTCTTTCTTCATGACCATTGCATGATCCAAGACACCATTATCGGTCTTGGCGGTGACATACCATGACCCAACGATGTCATCTTTGATTGAACGCACTGCAACCCATTTGTTTTTCATGAGTTCAAAGCCATCACCATCCTTGGCATACCACTCACCTTTAAGTTCACCCTCTTTGTTTAGCTGAGCCTTGGCCCCAATGATCGCTTGTTGGCCATCTCGTTCCATGTCGAACTCAACGGTCAACCCTTTCTCGGTAGGCACGACACGAGTGAGGTCGGTTCGCTCTCCTTCCTCGTCGACCATGATGGCCGTCCACTTTCCCTCTTTCTTGGAAACGGTGAGTCGGGCATTTCTAGAATCAAATTCGTCAATGTTGGCTGTTGTGGTCCAGACCCCTGAAAAGTCTGCAATCTTTGGCGCATCGGCGGCTTTCATCCATGGAGTGGCGATGCAAAGCCCTAGTGCGAATGTCAGAACGCTGTGTTTCATCATAAACACTACTAACTGTCCCAAAGGAATGTCGCCAGTTAAAATTGACAAATTTTCCAAGATTGAAACCTTTAGAGATTATTATTTCATTATCTTTTACCAGCGTCGTAGAACACAGGATCCTGCCCATAAAACTGTTTGAGTTGCTGATATAAGGCCGGACGGTGTTTTTGGAGCTGGGCTGGTTTTTCAAAAAAACATTCAGAAGCGACCGCAAAAAACTCCGCCGGATGAGTGGCTCCGTATGCATCCATGATCGTTTTGCGTCTGTGATCTACACGATCCTGGAGCCGCTCAAACTCTGCACTCATGATTTCTTTCCACGCAGCGTAGCGTGAAGGAGCTCTCAATCTTGGAAGCCCATTGGCGTGCCCTGTGGCTTGGTCCAGTTGATGGGCAAATTCATGGATCACCACATTGCGTCCATCGTACCGATTTTGAGCACCCGCCTGAGTCGAGGCCCATGAGAGGGAGACGGTTCCATGAGCCCAGGACTGTCCGAGAACGGTGGACTCGGTTTCGGTCATGACCCCCTGAGAAGCTTCGGCTGTTTGCTTGGTCTGATACGCCGCAGGGTATATCAGGATGGATTTCAAAGAATCAAAATGGACAGTCTCATTGCCCAAGAGGAGCAAGCACGCCTGGGCGGCAATCAAAACTTTCATTTCTTCGGTGACCTCCAGGTCTTGGCATCCTTCAAAACTTTTTTCAGCTATAAAAAAGGTGGTTTCGCCCAGAAGTTTACCCTGAAGTTCTTTTGGAAGATGTGGATAAAGAGGATAACTCTCTCGGAGAATTGCCTCGTATGATGCAGGTATCCCACGTTTTAAAAGGCGTTTTCTGCGCCAATTTCGGAACCAACGGAACATCCTCTAAGATTGCGCGGGCTGAGAGCCAAGGTCAAAGGAGAAAGCGGGCACGTGGATGTCAGGGGTTGCATGCCACTTTCGAAGGTTGGGACTTATGTGCGCCCAAGTAATCAATCTTCGATCAAGCCCTCTAGGAATTGGCTATTCATGAAGAGTCTTGTATCCATCTGCTTGAGATCCTTTCGGATCTTCTGGAGCATAACGTGCACCGTCATGTTTGGAATGGATTGCACCCTCGGGTTCGTTCCTTCGATCAAGTGATCGAGGTCTGAAAGCATTGAAGACATCTTTTTGAGGCAGAATTCATCCATGACAGAATGGTAAAACTTAGCTCCGACTGGCTATGATGCAACGGCTTTTTACCTGTAGGGTGTTCATTCGACTCGGATTGAATTTAGTCGGCTGCAATCTTGAACCAAAATCTGGCTCACCGAATGGAAATTAGACGGTTGACAGCCGCTTGGATGATGGCACATGAAAAGTATCTCATCGTTCCATGAGCCAAGGTAAAAAATCCTATGAAACAGCGTAAATACATGATCTTTGGAATCACTGGTGGCATCGGTTCAGCCCTCGGTATGAAACTGAAACAACAAGCTCATAAAGTTTATGGTTTTGGCCGAGACGCTGATAGACTCCAGAGGGTGACTTCCGAAGTATGCGATGGCGCGCAAGTGTTGGACACGCAGGATTGGCAGGCGGTTCGTTCATCCATCACAAAATCAAAGGAAGAGTTGGATGGTCTTGATGGAGTGGCGGTATGCATCGGCAGCCTGTTACTCAAACCAGCTCATCTGACTTCACGGGAAGAATGGAATGATGTCATGCATACCCACGTAAGCACCGCTTTTGGTATTTTGGCCGCTGCCGCTCATGCGATGATGCGGACCGGCGGTTCCATCGTCCTGACGGCTTCGGCAGCTTCAAGGATTGGGATGGCCAACCATGAGGCCGTTGCTGCCGCCAAGGGAGCCATCATCGGACTGACCCTTTCCGCAGCAGCGACCTATGCTGCAAAAGGTATTCGGGTGAATTGTGTGGCACCGGGTTTAGTGGAAACCCCTTTAACAGAAGCTCTCCTTTCCAGCGACGTCAACCGCAAGGCATCCCAAGGCATGCACGCCTTAGGTCGGCTGGGTTCTCCCGAAGACGTGGCATACAGCATGGCCTGGCTTCTATCGGAGGAGTCCTCATGGGTGACGGGGCAAGTCCTAGGTGTCGATGGAGGCCTCGGGAGTGTTTTGCCCAGGATGCGCGCCTGATGGCTGGCATGGATAAAAGCCACAACTGAACCTCCGGGCATGCGGGGCTTTTCCGCTTCCTACTTGATCTTTGTGGCCTGAAACTTCACGCTGTTAAATAATCCATTGTTAACCATGAAGTTTCTGCGTGCTTTTACTCTGATTGAATTGTTGGTGGTGGTTGCCATCATTTCCATCCTTGCATCCTTACTACTTCCTGCCTTGGCAGGGGCCAAGGTTTCCGCGCGCAAAATTCTGTGCATGAACAATCAAAAGCAAATTGCGCTGGCAACCATGATGTATGGAGATGACTACAATGGTCAGTTTCCTAAGGCTACCACTTCCGATCACACCGAATGGATCAAGTCCATGATTGCGGCAGGCTATTTTGAAAACCTCAAATCTTTTGAAGATCCTGCTGAGCACGAAGGACCCCACGACCATAGTGACCTCAGAAAGGTGCGGATGCGCATGAGTGGGCGTGGACCGGATGCCAACACGGTCGAATTTACTGCTTCCTATGGGATCAATGAACGCATGGCGGGGCCCGCTGGTATTAAAATGCCTAAATTTAGCACTGTGCCTGAACCCACCTCCATTTTCTTTTTTGGCTGTGCCACTTATTTTATTGCTCCAGATTGGGATCACGAGCGGGTTTACAATGCTGGGGGTCCTCATCCGATTGGGTCGACCATCAATCCTCCCAACAAAAAGTATGCTCGTCATGGTTCTGGCAGCGGCTCAAAACCCGGCAGTGTGATAACCTATGTGGATGGCCATTCGGCGTTTGAAGATCAAGAGTTCATCCAGAAAGATCTTCCCTGGTTTCAAGGGGACTCTCGAAGGTAGTATCCCTTGTTTTTCTGAGGGTTCGTGAACTTCAATTCTCCGAAAGGAAAGATTGGGGTTCACGTCATATTAGCCTCAGATCTTATAAAGTAATACCCAATGACACCAAAAGGGCTTCTAAAGCCTCTACAGAAGCCTACTTTTGATGAATCCCTTTCAAGGAATATTTATAATTTACGTGATATATCCACGGATGAATGCATACGATAATCATATAATCTGCAAGCTTTCTCATGACCTTTAGATTGCAACAGATAGCAGCTTTCGGGTTAAGGCAATCGGTATGAGTATTTCCCTGCAGGTCTTTCCTTGGGCCTGACTTTTACCAGAAGGCATCGCTCAAGATAATTCATTGGCTCTTAGCGAGTCCATGCATACAGATATCGGTAAGACGCGCTCATGTTTTTGATGAGGCTGTTTCTGATTCCCTCTCCATGGCGTGCCATGACCATTCTCTGAATCAAGCCCGCAATAAGGAGGCGCTTTCGGAAGCGATTGCTCATGGCTCGGTTCATTTGCTGACATACCTCCTCCCATTGTAGATCTCCCGCAATATAGTCCTGGATGAAGGGAGTGGCCATATACGCGGATTCAACCGCCATGGACATGCCATTCCCCGTGAGCGGAGGTATGAGTGTCCTATGGTCTCCAATGACAGCTTTTGTGTGTATCGGTTCGAACCGCCACCCCTTATATTGCAGACCTGCTGTGTAGCAAAGACTGTCCTCAAGGCATTCCGCTTTTAGGAGATTCTCGTGTTTAGAGGGATGCAAGGATGACAGGGTCCATTGAAGCCATCGCTTTTTTCCATTGTTAGGCACCACCTTTTCTTTCATGCGTCTTAGTCCGCATACATTGATTTTTCCATCTTCCACACGACAAAGACCCACGTAGCCATTTCTGCCAAAGTGCATCTCGAGATCAGCCGCCAAAGGGTAATTCTTGATGTGACACTTGTAACCAATCCAGGGGCTTTTTTGACGTGTTTGAGCGAGCCGGCCGTGTGCCCAAATTATTCCCTCCTTCTGCTCAAAATGAGCAGGACGAACGCGGTGCTGTGTGATGAGATGGCCGCCTAGTTCTCTGAAATGCTGCGCCATGCAATCATCCATGCGATAACGGGAGAGGCACAAGGCAGGCGATGGCAAACGCAAGACTGGAGACATATCCGTCGGGCCATAACATTTAAAGTGAGTTGCCTCGACGGCACCGGCCGTCAAGAATGACTTGGCCAACCCCCATTCCTTGATTCGGCGATAACCTTGTCCGCTGAGAAATTCACCGCAAACCCGATGGCGGGGATAATCGCCGGCTTCAAAAAGATGAACTGGCAAGCCTTTTAGTTGGAGATCAATGCCTAAAGACAAACCGCTGATCCCGCCGCCAACAATGGTGATTGGCCTAAGACTCATGATGATTTATCGGGTAGGTTTTTAGCAGAAAAAAGGTGACTAAACAGACCGGCTGAGCATTCTTCAATGTCCCAAGGAGTTTGGGTGTTCTGCATCCAAATTCTGGAGAGTTCCTTATCTAGGAAACCAGCGCCTACACTGATACATGCATCATTCAAAGTGACGGGATGGCATCGGATGAACCAAAGGGCCCTGGTTGCCAAAAGGCCTTTCCAATGTCGACGAGGTTCAAGGCAGACAAAGGCTTTTGTCTTGGTTTTCAATTGATCAAATAAGCGAGTGATCTCCTCAAATGTAAAATGATGCATGAAAAGACTGGCAAAACACAAATCGATTTCAGAAGCGTCTCTTTCGAACCACTCAAAGACGTCGATCACCTGGTTGTCGACTTCCCATCCCAATCTGCCGAGTAGCTCCACATGATTTTTTTCCAAGCAGGGAGACTGATCCACAAAAATGATGCGGCTTCCATCAGCTACCTTACCCCATCTCAATAACATCCTGCACGCAAGGCTACCATCTCCGCTTCCCAGTTCGACGACCCGAACAGGATTTTTCTTGGCTTTGTTCTGGATCCAGCGTGTCTTCCGATTGAGACATGATGCGTGATTCATCAACCGATTGATGATTTTCAAGTCCTTTCTAGATGCCACTGATGCAGGGTGATTAGCGGGTAGCCCATCCAGAACTTCAGGCTGTATGATCCTTTGCATGCTTTTAGATGACCTCAAGCATCAGGCCATGGCTGCTGAAGCCAGCACCAAAAGTGTTCATCCACCAATAACCCGCTGGGGAACCCTTTTTCAAATGTTCCTCAAGTGCCATCAGAACAAAAGGGCTGCTGGTGTTTCCGTATTGAGCGAGTAATTGGCGACTGATTGTTAAGTCAGAGGGTAAAAGATTCATTGACTGGGTAATCGCATCCAGAACGCGCCGACCTCCAGCGTGGGTCACGAAAGCCTTGACCATGGAGGGGTCCATCTTCTCTTTCATCAGAGCTTTTTGAAAATCCTCATGGGCGCTTGTCGCAGCCAGAAAGGGTGTTTCAGGCGAAAGAATGTTTCTTAGCATGCCTTTGCGTTGTTCGAAACGAAGCGCATCGCGCTGATGCGCCTTGAGCTGTGAGCACCAGGTCACGGTCTTGACACTGCGTTGGTCCTTGGGTGGGGTAGTTGATGAAACAGCTGCCCCGGCGGCGTCTCCAAAAAGACACGCGCTGATCAGGACTCCCGGGTCATCATCCAAATAAAAAGCGGCACTGCAAACTTCAACGCATACCGACAGTACGTTTTTGGCCTGCTGAGAGGCGATGAGTGCTTGGGCTTGCCGCAAGTTGGGAACGGCCGCGCCGCATCCATGTCCTACCAGATCTAAAAGGATATGGTCCGCTGGAATCTTGAGATTGTCAGCGACATAACTCGTGAGCCCCGGACACAGATATCCGGTGCAGGTGGAGATTAGCAACGCATCGATTTGCTTCGGGAGGAGCTTGGCCTTATTCAATGCCATGAGGGCCGCTTGAGTTGCCAACTTTGGTGCATTCTCCTGAAAACGCTGGTGAAGTACATCGGGTTTCGCTTCAAAAGCTTCCACAATCCTTTCAAGGCACAAATGCCTTTGCTCGATGCCATTGTCTCGGCTCAACACATGTTTGAGTAGTTTCTGTGAAGATGGTTCGAGTTGATGAAAACAGGGAGCTTGCTTAAAAGCATGAAGGCAATCGGCCTGGGAAAAGTAAGTTTTTGGAACGGCGTGCGAGACCGAGTGGATGAACATATCCCTACTTTGAACCTTTAAGGGCGATTCGCCAATGGCTTCCTTGAGGCTTTTTCATTAAAAACTCCACTTTTCTGTCAGGAGAGAACCTTGCTGGGCGTCACAGGATTGTAATCTATTTAGTTCTTGCTAAGTTATGTCTTATCCCATGAAGGCTGGTTTTGACTGGGTCGTTTCAGCTTACGGGCAAGGTAATCAGCGACAACATGAGAAGCATGGTTGACGTGGTCCTGTGCCACTGATGTAACGAAATCACCATCGGACTTTAATGAAAAACATGCATAACTTTGCAAAAGCCGGAAATACCCTAGAGTCTTTCAAGCCGGCTTGGGTCTTGCTTCTACTGGCAGTGCTTTCTGCTTGCAACGATTCCAGAAAGTCATCGAGCAACATCACGGCTGATACACCAGTGGCCGGCGAGAACTTGTCTCATATGACAGAATCTGATGAGGAGAAAGCTTCGGAATACGAAGTGCGACGACAACAATGGGTCCAAAAATTTGACTTAGATACCAATAGTTTTTTGGACGTTTCAGAGCGGGAAGCCATGAGAAAAACCCCCAAGCCAAGGGGAAAATCCTTTCGACGAGAAAAAGGGGGCAAGAATGAAAAAGAAGGGAAAGAGGGCGTTCGCTTTGATGCCCCGGATCATTGGGTCGAGAAATACGACAAGGATGGAGATGGAGGCCTTTCGGGCGAAGAGTCTGAAAAAGGTTATTGGAGTGAAAGGAATCGACTCTTTGATCTGTATGATCGCAATGGCGACGAAACCCTGGCACCGACTGAGATAGCCAAACTCGCTTCAGATATCGACGAGGGTGTCTATGAGAGCTGGGATCATTTTGTGGCCACCGCCACCTTGAAGGACCATGCTGCCAAAGCAGGTGTTTCTCAGCCCAGGCTGGACGTTCGGCAGCGCGAGTGGTTGAAGTCCGATTTGGATGGTGATGGTAAGGCAAGTGCCGATGAACTCAAACGCATTCGAAAGCTTGCAAAGCCATGAACCAACGCTTGTATTTCGATGGTGATAGGGACCTTAAGAGGAGCTTTCAAAGCATGAAAAACTTTATGGCTCTGTGTGGCGCTTTCTGCGCCCTTTCCCTCTCGCTCCAGGGCGCCCAGGCACCTTTGGTGATCAGTGAAATCATGGCTGAGAACGATTCGGGGCTGGTGGATGAGAATGGGGATCGAGTGGACTGGATTGAGATTCAAAATATCAGCTCAGACATCGTTGATCTTGAGAATTTTGCTCTCTCTGATGATCGCGCAAACCCCACCCAATGGACCTTTCCCGAGCAATCCTTGGCACCTGGAGCCTTTCTTATCGTCTTTGCATCTGGAAAAGATCGAGTGGCGGACCAGAGTGCTTTGCACACTAACTTCAGCCTTTCCAATAAAGGAGAATATTTGGCTTTGATCGACAAGTTAGAAGGCCGACCGATTCATGAAATGACTCCGTCCTTTCCACCTCAGCAATCGGATGTCTCCTTTGGTTTGCCAGCGGACTGGCGAATGGGGCAACCCCTGGTCATGCAAGCCCTTCTCGAGGCGACACCCGGCAAATCCAATGTCTCCGCTGTCTTGGGTCGGCTCTCCAAAATCCGATTCAGTCAGAAGCGTGGCTTCCAATCACAAGCCTTCGAATTAAGCCTGGAGCTGGAAGAGGCAACGGCTCGTATTCGGTATACCACCGATGGATCTATCCCGACCGAGGAACACGGAAACCTTTATGAAGGCCCATTGTCCATTGCCCAAACGACGGTGATTCGTGCCAGGGCCTTTGGTGATGCTTACCTTCCATCGCGAACGGTTACCAGGACGTATTTATTTCCATCAGATATTGTGCGTCAATCACCTGATGGTTTGCCACCCGTTGGTTTTCCCTACCACTGGGGAAGAAATCGAGTGGACTATGGAATGGACACTCGTGTGGTGGACGACCCGGCCTACCAGGATGAATGGGAGAAAGCCCTTCGATCCATTCCCTCTTATTCTCTGGTCACTGACATGGATCATCTCTTTGACCATAAAGCCGGTATCTATGCCAATGCACAGGAGGACGGTCGACCATGGGAGCGACCCACCTCAGTGGAGTTGATCCATGGAGATGGAAGCAAGGGGTTTCAGATCGATGCAGGCTTGCGTATTCGCGGAGGCTTCAGCCGTCGAGAAGACAATGCCAAGCATGCCTTTCGTCTATTTTTTCGAGATAGTTATGGGGAAGCCAAATTGAAGTACCCGCTCTTTGGTGAGAAGGGGGCAGAGGTCTTTGACCATCTGGACTTGCGATGTTCTTCCAATTATTCCTGGAGCATGGGGGGAGACCCTCAAGCCGCTCTTTTTCGGGATCAGGTCAATCGCGATTTGCAGGCTTCGCTGGGGCAACCGGCGATGCGTGGCTACTTCTGTCATTTGTATATCAATGGCCATTACTGGGGTCTCTACAACACATGCGAACGCCCCAAAGCGGGACATGGGGCTCAATATTTTGGGGGCAAGGACAAGGACTACGATGTCGTCAAGGTGAGTAAGGAAGGGGGCATCATGGCCTCTGATGGTTCTCTGGATGCCTGGAGACGTGCCTACGAGATCGCTCGAGAGGGATTGGAAGAAAATGATGCCTATTTCAAACTTCAAGGTAGAACCCCAGAGGGTGAACTGGATCCAGATGCTGAAGTCCTCATCGATATCGACAATTTGATCGATTACAACATGATCCTCTTTTACGGAGGTAACTTGGATGCAGCCATCACTTGGTTTGGCGGGGATCGCTGGCACAATAACTGGTATGGCATGCGGCATCGTTCCAACCGCCAGGGGTTTCAGTTTTTTATCTGGGATGCCGAACACACCTTCCTCATGCGTGGAATGAACCAGGGTATCGAGGAAGATCGCACCGGCCCTTTTCCAGCAGGCAAACAGTTTGAATCGAGTAATCCACAATGGCTATGGCAGCAATGTCTGGACAATGCCGAGTTCCGGATCCGAGCTGCGGATCGCATTCATGCCTTGTATCATCAAGGTGGTTCACTGACGCCGGACGCCGTTCATGCCGTCGTCCAACGCCGAGCACAGGAAATAGAATCGGCGGTGATAGCGGAATCGGCTCGTTGGGGAGATACGGGCCGCGGAGGGGGTGAGCCTAGGACTCGCGATGAACACTGGCGGAAGGAAGTGGACAGGATTCTCAATGAATACATTCCTCGCCGCAGTGACATCGTTTTGGCTCAGCTTTTTCGCCAGGGGCTTGTGCCTGATTTCAGCCACGCTGCCTGCGAGCGTCGGGCCGACGATTGGCATTTGAGTGCTGAACGAGGACAGATCTTTGTGACCTTGGATGGGAGTGACCCCAGAGCCATCGGGGGCAAGCCTTCAGAAAATGCCAGGGTGGTTTCCATGCCCATCCCGGTGAAGGAAGGGAAGAAACTGCGAGCCCGTGTTTACTTTCAGGGCGAGTGGAGTGTCTTGACGGAATATTCGCCTTGATGCAATGAGGCTGGGCGGTCCCTTTGGGCGGTCCATCATGATTCGATCTGCGATGTCAGAAGTGGTTCCAGTCTTGCTGGAATGATTGCTATGGCTTTTGATAACCAGTGATGATGAAACTTTTCACAGCTCCCAAGGTGGTTCTAAGTGTCATTTTTCTCACCGTTCTTCTGGCTTTCATGGATCACTTGCTGACCCCTTTTTGGGTGGAAAG
>Ga0163109_10000835_pt1 | contig 24349 bp, 23 predicted proteins | sample CRUFie1St13metaG_FD_108704 | JGI IMG/M metagenome (GOLD analysis project Ga0163109, IMG submission 108704) | Marine microbial communities from the Costa Rica Dome - CRUD Field 142mm St13 metaG | ecosystem: Environmental > Aquatic > Marine > Oceanic > Photic zone | place: Costa Rica: the Eastern... | reverse complement strand
GTCAGCGCATATACATAGGTAAGATTCTGCTGTTCCGCCTTCCTTTCCAGCTCGGACAAGAGGCGCTTGCCGAGCTTCGCTCTCTGATAGTCAGGATGGATGGCAATACAGGCGATCTCGCCGAATTCTTCACACACCGGATAAAGCGCTGCGCATCCAATAACGGTGCCTTCCAGTTCAACCACCATAAAATTTGAGATTTCCGTCTCCAGCAAATCGCGAGAACGCTCTACTAGAACTCCTGCTTCTTCCAGCGGCCTGATTAGGTTCAGTATTCCCCCTACATCGTGAATACTGGCTGTTCGCAGCTCCTCAAGCTTATCCTGACTGAGTAAAGTCCCTCGGCCTTGTTTGGTAAACAGTTCAACAAGCAGTGCTCCATCCTCTTCATAGCTGATCAGGTGACTGCGCGGCACCCCCTGCCGATAGGCGCGAAGTGCGGCCGAAAGTCTGAGAACCAGAGCATCCTTCCTTCTTTTTCCGTCTGAGTATTCTTGTATAAGTCGCTCAGCTCCTTCGGCACTGAGAGTGGGTATCAGCTGCTGTTTTTCATCTAGTACGCCAAGACCTGGCGTGAACATGATGAGCTTATCCGCGTCCAGAGCAACAGCAACTTCCGTGGCAACCTCTTCGGCAGACAGGTTGAATACTTCACCGGTGAGCGAATGACCAAGATTAGACAACAGGATAATTTGCCCACCATTAAGCTGGTGCTCAATGTTGTCAGTCTGAATCTTTCTCACCCTGCCGGTAAGATGGAAATCGACACCGTCGACGACACCGTAGGGCTTGGCTGTTACGTAGTTTCCATGGCACACACTGATGTTAGCGCCATACATCGGAGAATTGCTGAGCCCCATGGAAAAACCGGCTTCCAGATCGATGGAGAGTTTTCCGACGGTGCTCTTGATAATCTCCATATGGTTTGCCTCGGTGATTCTCAGGCCATTCTCATAGACAGAGATCTGATCGGCCTCCGCAAGCGCAGCGGAGATCTGGGGTCGCGCACCATGAACGAGAACCAGTTTTACGCCAAGGCTGTGCAACAAAGTCAGGTCATGGATGATTCCGCTCAAATTAGTGTGAGCGAGAGCATCGCCGCCGAGGTGTATGACAAAGGTTTTGCCGCGATGAGCGTTGATATAGGCAGTAGAGGCGCGAAACCAGGCTATCAGTGCTTCTTCGTTAGACATGCGGTTTATCCTGCAGCGCAGTATTTGAGAATAAGCTTTTGAAGAAGGCCGACGGTCGGTTCCAGTAGATCGAGCGACAGATACTCATCGGGTTGATATGCCTGATCAAGAGGCACGGTATCGGTGTGCCCGGCGAGCACGAAGCTTCCGGGCCCGTGCCTTTGGTGGCAATAAGGTTGACCTTGCCGGGCTGGCTACAGGCAACGATCTCGCAGCTGAAGCCAAGATCAGCAAAGCGTTCAGCGAGATAATCAATGACGGGAGAATCACTCATTTCCAGATCATCAGAAGCAGAGCTGATGCTCGGGATTCCGACAATCTCGTCAAGACAATTGAGCAGCTGGGTTGGCCGTTGATCATGATGTACGGGGATCCCGAATTCAGGCCGGTGCAGACAGTTTTGCTATGAGGTCCGTCTTGGCTGCCATGATAAAGTCGTTGACGTGCAGACCGTTTATTTGATGGGTCCACCAATAAACGGTGACTTTACCCCATTCGGTCTTGATGGTGGGATGATGGTCCTCGCGCTCTGCCAAACTGGCAACTTTGTAGGTAAAGCTGAAGGCGTCACTGAACTCGATAAAGTGAAACTCTCTGACGAGTTTTTCAACGCCATCGTGAAACTCCCGTTTCCAGGCAGGCACGTTCAGAGACAAAGAATCGGCCTCCTCCTGAGTAACCACCGGGGCGCCGAGCCCACAGGGTTCACAATTCTTTTTGTAAAGCTCTTTCATCTCTGGTCACCGGAAATAACATGTATAGACCACGATTGCCTTTGCGGTAAATTAACCTAGTGGCACCTCACTGCTCAACAAATTCTGAAATCAGGCTGTTCAACACGCTGAATCCCCGAGCTGTTGTCCGCACTCTGTCTTCTTTCTTTGTGAGCAAGCCTCGATCGTATAAAGATTCTACCTTCTTTGCTATGTGGCTGAAACCGAGCCCGGTTCTGGCTTCGTACTCGTCGACGCAAAATCCCTCCACCAGCCGTAAACTATTCAGTAAAAATTCAAGCGTTCTCTCTTCTGGTGGGACTAGATTAACTTCCGCGAGTCGCGATGACTTACTGGCGAGATAATGAGCAGGCTGTTTTTTTTTGCGAGTCCGTTTGATGAGACCCGTATCCGGATCACTGAACTTGCCATGGGCGCCTGCACCTATTCCCAGATAGTCGCCAAACAACCAATAGTTGAGATTGTGCTGAGACTCGTATCCCGGTTGACTGTAGGCTGAAACCTCATAGCGCCGGAAGCCAGCTTCACTGATGAGCTTGATCCCTGAATCCTGCATCTCTGCAAGAAGATCGTCTTCCGGTAAGGGCGGCGGCCGGGCATAGAATTCAGTGTTAGGCTCGATGGTGAGTTGATACCAACTCAGATGGGTAGGCCGGACGCTAAGAGCTTTTTTCAGATCTTCCAGCCCTTCTTTAATTGACTGGCCCGGCAGGCCATGCATCAGATCCAGATTTAAGTTATCGAAGCCCGCGGCAAGAGCCAGTTCGATGGCTTTTTCTGCCTCTCTTCCGGAGTGAATTCTGCCAAGCTTGGCCAGATAATCCGCGTGAAAACTCTGAATACCAATAGAGAGACGATTGATTCCTGCCCTTCTGTAGCCACGAAACTTCTCAGCTTCGGCTGCGCCCGGATTTACCTCCAAAGTGATCTCCGCCCCGCGCTCGATACCCACTTTTTCCCGAATGTGATCCAGCAGTTGTTCATATGCACGCGCGCTGAACAGACTGGGTGTGCCTCCACCAATAAAAACAGAATGAAATCCGCTGAAGTCAGCTAGCTCGAGTAGACCGAGGTCGGTTTCTAAGTCCTGACACAGAGCAGAGACATATTCCTGCTCTGGTAACTCTGAAGTGGCTGCATGTGAATTAAAGTCGCAGTAGGGACACTTGCGTAGACACCAGGGGATATGGATATACAGGCTTAAGGGCGGCTGTTCCAGCATTTCAGTAATTTCTTTAATGCCTGGCCACGGTGACTGATGGTGTTTTTGACCTCTTCCGGAAGTTCAGCAGAGGAGCACTGATGAGTTGGCACGTAAAACAACGGATCATAGCCAAAGCCGTTCCTTCCGCAAGCCTCGGTCAGAATACGCCCTTCCCAGGTACCCTGACAGATCAGCGGCACCGGATCAGTCGCATGTCGTAAATAGACAATGACGCATTGAAATCTAGCCGTGCGTTTTGCTTCTTCAGCATGCTCGAGGGCTCTCAGGAGTTTTGTATTGTTTGCGTCATCAGCCCCTTCGCCGACGATTCCGGAATATCTAGCAGAGTAGATTCCGGGATCACCGTTCAGCGCGTCTACCTCAATACCCGAGTCATCAGCAATACTGGGAAGCCCTGTCATCTCGCAGGCATGCCTTGCCTTGATAATTGCATTTTCGACGAAGCTCAACCCGGTCTCTTCTGCATCGGTCACGTCGAATTCGGATTGCGGCAACAAGTCGATATCTTCCTGATGCAGTATTTTTTGTAATTCTCTGAGCTTGCCTCTGTTACTGCTGGCCAGAACAACGCGGTCGGCTGCCATAGGTCTACTTCCTGGTGATGTGATAGATTGCAATTTCTCCCAGAAGGTTGGGCCAGGCCTTCATTGCCCAGCTACCCTGATGCCTGGAGTCCACCACGGTTCTTGTTAGGATTTTAATCTGACTTTCGTGGCACAGGGCGTCGAAGTCCTTCACCGTGCAAAAGTGAATGTTTGGTGTCTCATACCACTGATGCGGCATGAATTTGCTGACCGGCATCCGGCCCTTGAGCGCCAGATCAAGTCGGCTCTTCCAATTGCCGAAATTGGGGAAGGTGACTATCCCGTACTGGCCAACCCGAAGCATCTCATCTAGCAGATCGTGAGGTTTGCTGAGCGCCTGCAGAGTTTGGGTGAGGAGCACAGTGTCAAAGCTGTTTGACTGAAAATTGCCCAGGCCTTCATCCATGTTCTGTTCGATGACATTCACACCGCTCGTAATACACTTTTCTATATTGCCGGCGTCAATTTCAAGACCAGTAGAGGAAACCTTCTTGGCGTCGTTCAGATAGGCGAGCAGGCCGCCGTCACCGCAACCGAGGTCCAACACCCGGCTGCCAGGTTCAATCCATTGCTGAATAATTTCGAGGTCAGGTCGCACGCTCGACAATCTCCGTGTGTGCCCGCCTCAGGTAGGCCTTGAGTGCATTGATGTATCTCGGTATCGGCAAGAGAAATGCGTCATGCCCCTGATCAGCTTCGACTTCCAGATAGCTCACTTCCTTGCCTGCTTTAAGCAGATCGTTAACGATCTCCCGCGAGCGCTCCGGTGGAAAACGCCAGTCTGTGCTGAAAGAGATCACTAGAAACTTGCAGGTGGCCTGTTTGAGGGCAGCGCTGAAGTCCCCATCGAAATCCACGGACGGGTCAAAATAGTCGAGCGCCTTCGTCATCAGTAAATAGGTATTGGCATCAAAATTCTCGGAAAATCGTTCTCCTTGATAGTGCAGATAACTTTCTACCTGGAAGTCTAAGTTGAATCCAAAGCTAAACTTGCCGCTGCGCAGGTCGCGGCCAAAGTTCGAGGTGCTCGATTCAATGCCGGTGTCAGCCTGTCCAAATTTTTCTCTCATTGCAGAGTCGGAGAGGTAAGTTATGTGGCCTACCATGCGGGCCAGCATCAGCCCCAGCTTCGGATAGGTATTCGCTTGAAGGTAGTGTCCATCGTGAAAATTGGGGTCATTAATAATCGAGTGCCTGGCTACTTCGTTAAAGGCAATGTTTTGAGCGGACAGTTTCGGCGCTGCTGCAATACAGACAGCATGACACAATCTTTCGGGGTAACTGATAGCCCAACGCAGTACCTGCATGCCTCCGAGACTGCCACCAACCACCGCTGCCCATTGCTCAATCCCGAGGCGATCGGACAGCATGACTTGACTCTTCACCCAGTCTCGGACAGTGACGACGGGAAAGTCTGGCCCATAGATCTTCCCGGTTTCCGGATTCAGGGACGTCGGCCCGCTGCTTCCGGCGCACCCACCGAGATTATTAAGCGCGACAACAAAAAAAAGATTCGTATCGATGGCTTTGCCCGGACCGATACAATGGTCCCACCATCCTGGTTTGGCATCGCTCTCGCTGTGGAAACCGGCCGCATGATGATCGCCACTCAGCGCATGGCAGACAAGGATCGCGTTACTTCGGTCCTGATTGAGCTCGCCATAGGTTTCAATCATCAAGTCAAAACCTGAGAGTGTCTTACCGCTCCGCAAGGCCAGGTGCTCGTCAAAATGGATGCATCTTGGGGATACTAGTCCGACCGAGTCTGTTTTGAGTTCTTCAAGCATGATCAAGATTCACGGGCAGGAGCAGGTTTCGTGGTGGTTGTTCGCCGGACAAAAGGGTTTAGATGCCAATGACGACAGCAGCAATCTGCTCACTGATTCCAAAAGTCTGTATGAGTAAATTCTGTATGAGACCGATGATGATAAAGATAAAGATCGGAGAGAAATCTAGGCCGCCCATTGGCGGGATTACCCTTCTTATGGGCCCCATAACAGGCTCCGTTAGTTGCCAGATCAGATGTAATATTGGATGCGGGTTCATGTTCCCGGAGAACATCATGACAAATGACATGATGATTGATCCGATGATCGCGTAGTAGTAGATGTTCACGATAAAGTAGGAAACCCCCACCACTGCCCAGGTAATGATAAAGCCTAAAGACGGGATACTTCCCCCGTACAGCAGAATCATTACACATATTGCCAGCGCTTCTACCAAAAGAGCGAGAATAAGACTGCTGAAGTCGATGCCTCGGTAACCGGGAATGAAGCTTCTAAGGATTTTCACCATTGGGTCAGTAAGTCTGACCACCGCCTGAGAGACTGGGTTATAAAAATCCGCCCGGGCGACCTGCAACAGAAACCTAAGTAATACTGCCAGCAAATAAATGCCACCGATTGCATTCACCAATAGGGCGGCAGAACTTCCAAATACTCCCATAAGCTCGTCTCTTTCTCTGTAGCCGGCCTGATTGACTCAGCTTTGTGCAAGTTGTTTCGAACGATCGCATGCAGCGAGCAAGGCTTTTCGCACCAATTCACGCAAACCGCCAGACTCGAACTGTAGAATCGCCTGCTCTGTCGTACCGCCTGGTGAAGTCACTTTCTGCCGAAGTTCGCTGACGGAGTCACCGCTGCTGTTGGCCAGTTCACATGCGCCAATCGCAGTTTGTAGGCACAATATTCTCGCGGTGTCTGTTGGCAGGCCCATTGCTTCCGCTGCTTCCTGCATCGCTTCCATGAACAAAAAGTAGTAAGCAGGGCCGCTGCCAGAGACGGCGGTCACTGCATCAATGGCCTGTTCAGTCTCTACCCAGACGGCAATGCCGACAGCCGCCATCAAATCGCTGGCCAATGCTTTCTGGCTTTCGCTGGTATTTGCATTGGCGATCATTCCTGATACGCCCTTGCCGATCAAAGCCGGAGTGTTAGGCATACATCGTACAATAGCTGTATCGCTGCCTAACCAGGACTCCATTCTCGCCAGAGGTATGCCGGCAGCAACAGACACAACGAGCTGACTTCGGTAACTAAGATTGATTTCCTGGCACAGCTCACCCAGAACCTGGGGTTTGACCGCAAGCACGATAATATCCGCGGCATTCACCAGTTCCTGATTGGAAGCGACCCGGATGCCGTTTTCTCGCCTCAAATGTTCGGTCTTTGAGCTGTCAATGTCTGAGGCAATGATTGAGCCCGGCTCCATTCCCCGAGTGAGTAAGCCGTTGATTAGGCTACTGGACATGTTGCCTGCGCCGATAAATCCGATGCAAAGGTTTTTCACTTTCAATCTCAATTGGGTTAACTGCTGCGCAAGGGCCCAAATTCTAGCGTATTCAGCCTGGCAAGGATAACCCTGAGCTGGTGAAAGCGCTTGCGCCCTATTGGGGCCTTGGCCCGAACAGAGCGGTGCCAAGCCGTATCATGGTGGACCCCTGTAAGATTGCTGGGCCGTAGTCATTCGACATGCCCATTGAGAGGGTATCCATGCTGGGGTGTTTGGACTGCAGTGTATCAAAGAGGCGCGATAAGGCCATGAAGTTTTCCCGCTGCACATATATGTTATCCGTCGGCGCAGGTATCGCCATGAGTCCCCGCAAACGAATGTTTTTAAGACTGTCAGTCAGCGCACAGAGGTCCGCTGCCTTTGTCGTAGTGGTGCCAGATTTCGTATCTTCCTCGGACAAATTGACCTGGATACAGATGTTAAGTGGTTTGAGATGCGGGGGCCGCTGTTCGCTCAGGCGTCTGGCTATTTTGCTGCGATCCACACTGTGCACCCAGTCGAAATTTTCCGAAATTCCGCGTGTTTTGTTGGACTGGATTGGTCCGATAAAGTGCCAGATCAGCTTGGGCAGATCTTCAAGGTGTCGCTGTTTCTCGACGGCTTCCTGAAGATAGTTCTCGCCGAAATCTCGTAGCCCCGCGGCTGCCGCTTCACGAATTTTAGCGACAGGTTGGCGCTTGCTCACGGCAAGCAGGGTCACGCTGCCCCGCGGTCGGCCAATTTGTTTCTCAAGCTCCGCTATTTGTTCTTGGGCGGTGTGAATATTTGCTGTTACACCGTTCATGGGTTTCACCGGTAATTCGAATCACAGGCTATGGGATACTGGCTAAAGGGGAGAGGTACTATAGGTCAAGAGTTACGCTTTGGCCAGAAACAAAAAACAAGAGGTCACTCAGCGCAAAGGGGCTGGTTCGGGCGTGGGCATTTAAACTCCCGATCAATGCCTGAAGGGTCTGCTGGCGAAAGGTTTGGTTACCAACGAAGATGCCGGCTCGAAAGCTAAAATGCCGGACGCTTCTCGCCTGCTTGCCTATTCGGCTTTTCGGTGTGACTGGGAGAGAGCAGAAAACCAGTTTTTGAGAATGATCTGCGCTGCAACATCATCGATCCCCGCTTTTTTAGTCAACCTTCCGGTCTCTTCGAATATCTGTTCAATTGCAGCTTTTGATGACAGTCTTTCATCCATACCGTAACAGGGCAGATGAAATCTCCCGTGTAGCCGATTGGCAAATTTTACTGATCGTATCAACAGTTCGCTTTCAGTGCCGTCAAGATTGTAGGGTAGCCCGATGATCAGGGCGTCGGGTTTCCAGTCTTTTATCAACTGAGCAACTTGATTCCATTCAGGTATGCCATCTTTTGCCTTGAGTATGCAGACAGGTCGTACGGTGCCGGTCAGGCTCTGGCCGAATGCAACGCCGATACGCTGGGTACCGAAGTCGAATGCAAGTGCGGTGAAGGGGGTGCTTGGAGAGTCAGGGAAAGTCTTGAGTGACATCAGTGTTTTCAGGAATGTCCGGCGGCTGGTGACAGACATTGAAGATCTACACCTAGGAGCGCTGCTGCCTCTTTGGATTTGCTGCCGTAATTGTCTGAAAAAATCAGTTCATGTTGCGCCGGTGCTGTGAGCCAGGCATTTTCGCTGATTTCTCTTTCAAGCTGACCGGGTTCCCAACCTGCACAGCCAAGCGCAATAAGATAATTTTCAGGCCCCCGACCGCCAGCAATATCCTTGAGGATTCTTCTGGATGTGCAGACAGAAATTTCCGGCGTCACGGAAATTGAAGAACCCCACTGGGCTCTGGCGTCATGTACGATAAACCCCTTGTCTCTTTCTATGGGTCCTCCGGAAAGAATACGTTGAGTCGTGAAGCGGCTGTCCTGCAAATCACAGCTTAAATTCAGTTCATTAAAGATATCTATCACTCGGGCGCTGAGCGGCTTATTGATTACGATACCTAGAGCCCCCTGCTCATCATGCTTGCATAAATAGGTTACCGTGTCGGCAAAATAAGATCCGGCCAGCTGTGGCATGGCAATCAAAAACTGATTCCCCAGGAAATGGCTCTGAGCAGGGTCTCCCATAAACACTGGACACTCGATAGTCGTTAATTAATAGCTGCTGAGCGTGTTGCCTTCGTGAAAGCGAAAGGTTCTGACGATTTCGAGTATATCAGCTTCGGCTTTCAATTCCTCAGGGAAGGGCTCGAAGGGTGCAGCCAGGTTGACAATGTTGACGGCGGCCTGGTCAAGCAGCGATTCACCGGACGACTGTATAATGCGTGTTTCGCTGATCTGGCCCGAGGCGTTGAGTGAAATCAGCATCCTGACGTTGCCGTACACGTGCTGTTGGCGTGCCTGAATTGGGTAGTTTATGTTTCCCACAGCTTCGACGCGACGCCGCCATGAATCGAGGTAGCTGGCTTCATGACTCTTTCTGGCTGAAGCAGAAGAGAGCGTGTATTTCCGCGGCTTCCGGGCGAACGCTTGCTGTTGCAAATCTAACTGCGCCTGCAGACTGGCGATCGCAAGGCTGATCTCTTCCGAGCTGGAGCGTTCGGACAGCACTCGTTTCTTCTCTTGCGCAGGCGTGTCGCGCTGTTGAGCGGCGACCTGCTTTCCGTTTAACGATGATAGTGCAGTCAGGTCGGGTTGCTCCAGCGTCTTGTTCAATACCTGCGCTGCAGGAGCAGTGCGCACTTCGATAACCTCGGCGTCATTCAGATCCGACATAAATGGACTGCTCGGAACGATAGCTTCGTGCTGAGAGCCACTGCCTGTCTGATTTTCCTGCGCGATAAAGTCGGCATCATCCGGTTGTATCTGACTGCGGTACTGAGCCAGTGTCACCTCGATACTTGACTCATCATTGGCACCTCCAAGGTAGGTGAAACCTACGCCGAGGAAGAGCAGGGCATGGGCGCAGGCTGACAAAAAAATAATGAACCTGAATCGTTCCCTGGAAAGTTCTCCGTCAGTTCCGAACGCCATTATCCTGCCCTGAGTGCTATCTTTTGCTCAATGGTATCCATCAGATCACCGGCAATATTCAGATTGAATGCAGCGTCAATCTCTCTTATACAGGTCGGGCTGGTCACGTTGATCTCGGTGAGGTAATCGCCAATCACGTCCAGACCGACGAACAACAGCCCTTTCTCTTTCAGTGCGCTTGAGACCTGCTGGCAAATCCAGAGATCCCGATCGGATAAGGGTTGAGCGACGCCATTGCCACCGGCGGCAAGGTTGCCCCTGTTTTCACCGATTGCCGGAATCCTAGCGAGAGCATATGGCACAGGGACACCATCGATCATCAGAATGCGTTTGTCGCCGTTGACGATGTCTGGAAGAAAACGCTGCGCCATGATCTGGCGCCTGCCATGTTGAGTTAGAGTCTCGATAATGACGCTGAGATTGGCGTCTTCTGGCTTGGCCCTGAATATCGACGATCCGCCCATGCCGTCGAGCGGCTTATAGATCACATCCTCATGCTCTACATGGAATGCTTTGAGCCTTTCCAGGTCCGCTGACACCAGCAAAGCCGGGCAGCATTGGGGAAACTGTGTTGCAAAAATTTTTTCATTACAGTCTCTCAAGCTCACGGGATTGTTCACGACCAGGGTGCCACTGAGGTGAGCCTGTTCCAGCAAATAGGTGGTGTAGATATAGTCCAAATCAAACGGCGGGTCTTTTCGCATCAGAATGGCGTCAAGTTCGCGCAATTCGATGTCTTTCTCTGCTCCGAACTGAAACCAGTCCTTCGGATTGTCTTCCACGGTGAGTGCTCTGACTTTTGCGCGGCTGACTCCTCCATGAGAGTACAGATCTGGCTGGGTCATATATTGCACAGACCATCCTTTTTTTTGGGCTGCCAGAAGCATAGCCAGGGTAGTGTCCTTCTTGACGTTGATGGACTCTATGGGGTCCATGACGACGCCGATCTGTAAGGTCATAATAAATCTCTCGATGGCTTTTTCTGGGAATGCGCTGCCGGGAAGTCTCTCGCCTGGTGAATCGTAGCCGCCGACACGGAGAATTACCGATTCAGAGGGTCTGGTTTCAACGAAACCGTCTGTCAATGGCGTTTATTTTCCGAGATTTTACCAAAACAGTCTATAATGTCGCTTTTCCGGTCGGGAGCTTACCTTGAAGTCTGTGGCATTTTTCTGGGGTATAGCGGGCGTGCTTACGCTCTTGCTATATTCAGTCTATCGGCTTGCGCCAATGGCGTTCGAGCTGACCGAGCGCGAATTGACAGCAGGACAATGGTTCGCGCTTGGCTTCAGCGTCATATATATGGCCTATGCTGAAGGGTATCGGGGTTTTCACAGAGCCTTCGCCCCGAGGGTTGTGGTTCGCGCACTTTATCTTAAAAATCACCCTGAGCCACTGCACGTTATCTTTGCGCCGCTTTTCTGCATGGGCTATATCCATGCCACACGTCGGCGACAGCTTGTCTCCATCGGTCTGACTCTGGCAATCCTTTGCTTCATCCTTTTTGCCCGAAATCTGTCACAGCCTTGGCGGGGAATCCTTGATGCGGGTGTCGTGGTAGGCCTAGGCCTGGGCATCCTGTCTATATGCTATTTCTTGATTCTTGCGAAACGGGATCCTGCAGCATTGGATATGCCAGCGGAAACACCCGAAAACATCGGTGCTCTGAATAATGGGCCGGACGGAATGAAGGCATCATGACCGAAATGCCCGGAAATTCCGGGACGCTTAGTTTGGCAATTGTGGTGACCCACTTACCCGACACGGCTGCCTTACTGAAGCTGCTTGGCCAGTTAAATAAGGAAACGGATTTCATTGTCATTGATAATGGCACACCGAATATTCAAGAACTGATCGAGTCGATACAGGTTTACGAAAGATGTATTGAGCTTCGCCAGCTCAAAGAGAATCTGGGTCTGGCCAGAGCGCTCAACATTGGCATTGAGAAAGCCCGTTCATTAGGGTGTGACTATGTCTTCTTGTTCGATCAGGACAGCAGCCTGTGTGACAAGTTCATAAACCGCATGATCTCTGCCTGCCATGATGCTCTGCGCCTGAGTGCTAATGGCATAGCGGCGGTGGGCCCCAGAATCATCAACCCACAGACCAATCGTCAGACACCTTTCAAACTGTTTAATCGCTTTATTCTGCGCACAGACAGGCCATTCAATGGATCAAACAGCCATTTTCAGGCAGATTTCCTGATCACCTCAGGTACGTTACTGGTACTGGAACATTTGGCACAGATCGGTGACATGAAAGAGAGCTACTTTATAGACAATGTCGATCTGGAGTGGTGTTTCCGGGCGAAGTCGCTTGGCTTCGATCTTGTCGGGACAGATGGCGCTTTGCTGTATCATGCGATCGGAGAGCGTAGTGATAATCCGATGGTACGCGCTGGGTTTATGGCGCAGCACAACCCATCCCGCACCTATTATTCCAGCCGCAATCGGACGCATCTCTATCGACGAAGCTACTCGCCTCTGGGCTGGAAGCTGCGTGATCGCATCAGATTCTTTACCAAAGCGAGCTGGCTTGTCGTCTGTTCGCAGGATCGCAGACTTTACTGGCAGAACATTCGTGCTGGAATCAGCGACGCTAAGTCGCTGAACTGACCCTATGGCTGAGCCCGCCCGACTGGCAATCTTGCTGTCAACATTCAACGGGGAAGCGTTCCTCTGCGAGCAGCTGGACTCAATTCTCCAGCAGAGTTTTGCTGATTTTATTATAGTGGCCCGGGACGATGGTTCTGAAGACAACACGCCGGGTATTTTGACTCAATATGCAGCTGCCCACGCAGGCCGGTTCTTTATTCTGCCCGACAAGGGCGCGAAATTGGGAGCCAAGGCGAGTTTTGCAGCACTCATGCAATATGTTCTTGAGCACAAAAGCGAACTGGGTCTGGCACGCGCCTACATGATGTTCGCCGATCAGGACGATATTTGGGCTGCAGACAAGATAGAAATTGAGCTCAATTCCCTGTTACTACTCGAGCAGGGGAGCGCTTACCGGATGCCCGCACTGGTGCATAGTGACCTTGAGGTTGTTGACCGCGATGGGAAACGAATAGCAGCATCCTATATTGCGTATCAAGGCTTGCAAATTCAGCGCGACAGTTTGGTGAACCAGGTCCAGAGCAATCTGGTTACCGGGTGCACAGCCGTGATCAATGAAGAACTTGCGCTCAAGGTGTTGCCGATTCCGGATAAGGCAATCATGCATGACTGGTGGATAGCAATTGCTGCTGTGGCTCACGGGAAAAGACTTTTCATTGACCAGCCTCTGGTTCGGTATCGTCAACACGATTGCAATACGATCGGCGCACAGCCGTTTATTGCCGTGATCCCTTCAGCGAAATCTCTTTGGGGAAAACTTCGGGCCTACCGAACTAATCCCCATCTGTTTGCAGTAGCTGAGCAGTCAAGAGCCGTCCTGCGGCATCATGGTGACGCACTCAACTTTCGTCAGCGCCTCGGGTTGCAGTTGCTGGGATGTGTCGATGTTCGATCAGGGCTGCTCCAGAGTCTGCTGTTTCGACTAGCCAGATACTTCTGAGCAGTGGGTTCTAACTTGCGAGGGTCGTCGCTGGCTGCTCGACCACGGAAAAAATTGCCTTACTGAATGCCTCTTCTGAGCAATCCCTGCCGACGGCACTTAGGCCGCCTTCCTGGAGTTTGGCCCACAACTCCGGGCTCCGATAAAGACGCAGACATTGCTCAGCAAACTGTTCTGCACTTTCTGCAACCAGTAATTCGCTGTCGTGAGACCAGTTGAGCTGACTTGCTAGCAGTGGGGTGACGACTGAAGGAAGTCCGTTGGCAGCCGCCTCATGGACTTTGTGGGGAATGCCCGCGGCGAAGCGTGTCGGTGCAATGAAAACCCGGCAGGAGTCATAAAAGGACTCGATGCTGGCTTGTCGACCTTTGAAGAATATGCTCTGGTTGTTGATTTCATTCAATGCCGGCGCAGTATTGTCACCGACCACCACGAGCCTGATTTTCGGCTCGGCGGTTCTGATGGCTGGCCAGCACTGCTCAATAAACCACACCAAAGAATCGACATTAGGCGAGTCGTCTTCTCGCAGTGCACCGACGAACAGCAGGTCTTTCCTTGAAGCAAAGACATTTTCTGAAAGGCGGGGGCGTATAGCATGTCCGGCAACCACCGTAGTCTTATTTTCATATGATCTAAAATAGCCTGCTTCATGTTCAGACACTGCAATGACAGCGTCTGCTAGTTTTGCTTTGTGAACTTCCTGTTTGATCGCACTTATGGTTTCCTCCTCCGACACCGCCTCTCCCATAAGCCTGCGGTGCATAATTTGCCTTGGCGCAATTAGGGCCTCTGCATCGTATATGACCTTTGTCTGTTGCGCGATTCTCGAATCAAGCATGACAGCCTGATTGAAAAAATCCATATTGTGGTCTCTGCTTATGATGATGCAGTCAAAGAAGCCGATTCTCGACTGAAGGAACTCCTGCAGTCTTTCTCTGCCGTGATCCAGCATCACTTCAAAATCTATGCCGATTTGCGCGTAAATCTCCTGCCAATCGTCGTGCGGAAATTGCAGGGGATAGAATGTCAATCTCACTGGCATGGCCATAAGTGTTTGCAGCAGATGGCAGCTTCGAGGGTAGCCAGAACCCATGCTTGGGTAGGGCGCTCTGTCATCGATAACCAGCACGTTGTGCAGTCCGGCAGGAGATCTTGCTTGCAGTGGACTGTGACGCGCATGGTCATAGAACCGACTCAGAAAGTCGTCATGCTTCTGACAGAACAGCTGGCGATGCGCCAGCTGAAGCTCACTGGCTTTATTGATATCTCCCGTGCTGGCGAACTCGAAGTGGGTGATGACTGCGCGGGGATCATAAACCACCCGCTTGCCGCATTTTCTGAGCCGGACGCAAAAATCTGACTCTTCATAATAAGCCGGAGCAAACGCCTCATCGAAGCCCTGCAATGCAGTAAAGTCCTGCTTACGAAATAAAAGAAATGCACCGGAGCAGTAATCGACATCCCGCCTGAACATATATTCGGGTTGCTCAGGAGCGTCGCCACGGCCATATCCCAGACAGGAGCCATCCTGCCAGATCAGACTGCCCGCCTCCTGAAGACTGCCATCAAGCAACAGGATCTTGCCTCCGACTGCGCCGATATCTTCTCCGCTTTCCAGGGTTTCACTGGCAAATTCAATGGCGCCTCGCTCAAGGCGTGCATCATTATTTAACAGTAGAAACTGTTCTGCGCTGGCTCGCGCTGCTCCCTGATTGACCGCTTTGACGAACCCGAGGTTATCCCGGTTTTTTATGAGCTTTGCGCCGCTGACCAGATCGAGCAGCTGAGCTGTTTCGTCTGTGGAGTGGTTGTCTACGATGATGACTTCCACCTCGGAGGCATGTTGAATAATAGACTCTAGACAGAGCAGGCTCAGGTGCGCCTGATTGAAAAATACAAGCAGGATGCTCACTTTGGGGGAATCTGACTTGGGCAGAACAAGGGGCTTGCCTCGGGCCAGGAACGCCTTCAGATGCTCTTTCGCCTGCAGAGTGTAGGCCGCTTTGACTGATAGAGGCTCACTGCTTGCCCGTGGTTCATAGTTTTCTGGCTCGGACGTGAGCGCTCCAGATACAGCGCTTTTCCAGGGTCGGTGAAGCAAATTTCTGACTTGCCGCAGCGGGTAAGTTGCTCGCCAAAACAGACTGCTCTCTATCAGAGCATGATCATGCGCGAGTTGCTTCACCTGCTTGGTCAGTTCTGCAATACGGTTGCGCAGTGCGTGTTCTGATTGCGCTTTCTCTGAATTGAGCTGGTCAGCGCTCTGCTTAGCTTCCAACAATGCCTGTTCGGTTGACGCCCGGGTAAGAATTTCTGCACTGAGTTGGTTCTCAAGCTGAAGATACTTGTCTTCTGTGCTCTGTAGTCGCTCGCAGACTTTGTCGAATGCCTCATCCTTGCGGAGTATTTCGCTGTGTAATCCCTGAATTGTCGATTCAGCAAGGCTTTTACCAATGAGGGCATTAAGTTGTTCACCACTCCATCGGTGTTTCCATTTCTGATAGAGCTTGGCTCGGGCGGCGCCAATAGGCGTGTCTTGGCTGTAGCGATTGTCACTGGTCGCATCGCTGGTCTCCGATTCTCCCCCTTCGCGGTAAAATGCGCTGGTTACATCGATATGGTGAAAATCACCCAACTGCGTCAGCTGAAGCCAAAAATCCCAATCTTCATAAATCTTCAGCTCCGGATCGAAGCGGCACCCCTGCTGCAGCACTGACCGCCGAAAGAGGGCGGCGTGAATCGGAATATAGTTGTCGCGCATCAGCAAGACCGGATCGTAATTCTGATTGAAGACGAGGGCGGTCGGTTCGCCCTGCTCTGTAACCTTTGCCGTCGAGCTGTAGGCCACGATCAGCTTGCCGTTGGCGATAAGGGCGGTCACCAGATTGCTGATATGTTCGGGCGCGATCCAGTCATCATCATCCAGAAACAGCAAATATTCTCCGGCGCTCGACTCGAGGCCAAGATTGGCAGCTTCAGGGCGCGTCAAGTGGGTGCCGGACCCCACTTGCTTGATTGGGTGGGGAAACTTAGGCGGAATTTTGTCCTGTAGATCCGAGTCGGCTGCATTTACAAGAATGAGTTCGAGTGAGGGATGATCCTGTCGCGCCAGGGAGTCAAGTGCAGTGGTGAGCGTCGGTCTGCCAATTGTGCGGCAGACTACCGAGACTAATCTGTCATTGCCGTCATGAGGGGTGTGACTGGCAGACATACTAAACGCTCACTGATCCTTCGACGGAACCACATGTTTACCAAGCACAGCGCCCACCACATGACCGATAAAGTCCAAAAACAGTGTGTCGAGATTGACGTTGAAGGTATCTTCCTGCTGGTTTCCCAGCGCAAGGATTGCGAGTACTTTACCGTTGCTGATGACAGGGCATAAGGCTGTTGAGCGGATTGAGGCTACATCATTCTGGAACAGAATATCGATTGCCTTTTGATCCAGACTGCCACAATGTGTTCTTTTGAGTCTGAATACGTCTGCAAACTCTGTTTTGAGGTGCTCTGATCTTTGGGTCCTCACTGTTGGGGCGACGTCGAGTCCTTCCTGTTCTACCATGATGAGTTCGCAGGCATCCACATTGGCGTGATTTGACAGCTGATCCCGAGCAATCCTAGCAATTTCTGTCGCATCCGGTGCTCTCAGCAACGCTAGTACTAGATTCTGGGTGGTATCGAGAAGTTGGTCGTTGTTGCGGGCATTTTCTAGGAGATTATTCAGCTTTTGCCTCGCTTCTGTTCCACGCTCTCTAAGAATATTAACTTGTCGTTCCAATAAAGATATGGCGCTGCCGCTGTTATGCGGTAATGAAATCTCAGCTAAAAGAGCATCTTGTCTGACAAAAAAGTCAGGGTTCTGGCGCAGGTAGTCAACAACCTGATCCTCGCTTATGGTGTGCGTCCCGCTGTCACTCTGGCACTCGGCCGGAGAAGCTTTACTGTTCATCAATTAAGTGTCCTCAATAATTCCGTCATAGACGATGCAGGCCGGACCCGTCATAACGACCGGTGAATCCTCTGATACTGAAAAAGACCACTGAATTTTCAAGCGCCCACCTGCCAGGTCAACCTCTACTATTTCGTCCAGCAAGCCGTTCAGGCAGCCAACCACCGTTGCTGCGCAGGCTCCGGTTCCGCAGGCTAATGTCTCACCTGTTCCTCTCTCATAGACCCTCAGTTTTATAAGGTCGCGCCGAAGCACCTGCATAAAACCGACATTAACGCTGTCCGGAAAGTCCGTATGAGCCTGAAGGGCTTGCCCTATCTCTTTGACGGCCGCGTTTTCAAGGTCTTCAACAATTATTACCGCATGGGGATTACCCATCGAGACGGCACCGAATTCGACCTCCAGGTTGACGCCGTCAACGGTGAGTGTGCGACGATACTTGGCAAGTCTTCTGTCTGTACAAAAAGGCAGGCGAGCGGGCTCCAGGATAGGTCTTTCCATATCGACAGCAATTTCGCCGGACTCTTCGAATCTCAGAGACAGAATCCGGTTGAGGGTTTTTACTGTTAGTGGGTTTTTCTGGCTGAGGCCCTTGGCCCTAACAAACAGTGCAAAGCATCGAGCGCCGTTTCCGCAGTGCTCCACTTCGCCGCCATCGACATTAAAAATCCGGTAGTTGAAATCCACATCTGGCTGGCTTGGGGGTTCGACCAGTAGAAGTTGATCATAACCGATGCCGAGGTGCCGGTCCGCGAAGGCCTTGATTTGCCCGGCTGACAGAGTTACTTCCTGTGTGACGCCGTCTACTACGACAAAGTCGTTACCGAGGCCATGCATTTTTGTAAAAGATAAAATCATCGTTTGCCTTCTGCGCTTATTCCGGCAAGCAGCTTTCCAGATGAAGCAGCTCTTCCAGTGATTCCCGCTTTCTCACCAGATGATGTGCCGAACCATCAACCATTACCTCGGCAGCCCGGGGGCGCGTATTATAATTGGAGCTCATGACGAAACCGTAGGCTCCCGCAGACCGAACTGCCAGCAGATCGCCCGCTTCCACACTGAGACTTCTGTCTTTGCCGAGAAAATCCGCAGACTCGCATATCGGTCCAACCACGTCATAAGTCGCTGTTGGCGCTTTGCGCCGGGAGACGGGGATGATTTCCTGCCATGCGCCATACAGAGCAGGGCGCAACATATCATTCATTGCACCGTCGACAATGGCGAAATTTTTACGCTCAGTTTGCTTGAGATATTCCACTGAGGTGACAAACAGTCCGGCATTTGCCGCAATAGATCGTCCTGGTTCAACGATGAGCATCATCCCCTTACCCTCGAATCGACTTCTCACAGCTGCCATGAGTTCAGCGGGAAGCGGTGGCTCTTCTTCGTAATAAGTTACCCCTAGGCCGCCACCCATATCGAAATGAGAAATGGTAATGCCCTCTGTAACCAGGACATCTGCCACGAGGAGAAGACGATCAATCGCATCTAGGAAAGGCTCGACGGTGGTCAACTGTGAGCCAATATGACAGTCAATGCCGGTAACCCGGATGCCCGGCATCTGAGCGGCATCTCGGTAAATACGCAGCGCCGATTCAACTGCAATACCAAATTTATTTTCTTTCAGTCCGGTTGAAATATAGGGATGGGTGCCCGCATCGACGTCCGGATTGACTCTGATGGAGATAGGCGCTTCAACCCCGTGGGCTCCAGCGACACTGCTGATTCTTTCAAGTTCGGCTTCGGATTCAACGTTGAAACAATGAATCCCTGCCGCGAGGGCCTGCTCGATTTCCCCGATGGTTTTGCCCAGACCTGAAAAAATGACCTTACCAGGATCCCCGCCTGCTGCAATGACCCTCTTCAGTTCGCCGCCGGAGACTATGTCAAATCCGGCGCCCAGTCGCGCCAACACGTTCAGCACTGCTAGGTTAGAATTGGCTTTTACTGCGAAACAGACCAAACTAGAGACTCCGGACAGCGCTTCCTGATAGGCACGCAGGTGACGCTCGAGCGTTGCCCGAGAATATACGAAGCAGGGGGTCCCGTAGGTTTCGGCGATAGTCGCTACTGAAACGTTTTCAGCAAACAGCGTCTCACCCTGATAGTTAAAGTGATCCATGGAGAATACAGTTCCATTGTCGACTGAGGGGTCCGCTCACTGCGTCCTCATAGAATGCTCGGGTCGAACGACTCTGGTCTAGTCAACCCCCCTTTCTGGCCGCAGCCGGAAGCAAGACAAGCCAGTAAGACAATACTTGCATACCAAACAGCAGTCCGATGTCGGCGGGATGTTTTCATGTTTGACTGAGCCTCTACAAACGCGTAACAAAAGACGAAGACTGGGAGACCTTGGGAAGCTACGTACGATGTGTATTATACCGTTGAAGCACTAATAAACACAGGGCTAGGCTGTTCTTACAGTCCTGGAGAAAGTTCTGATTTTCCGGATGGATCAGGCAACTGGCGCGGCTCTTGAAAAGCAGAATCAGTAGCCCTATATTCTTGCTTGATTTCGAGCAGCTAGTGGACATCGCCTGCCCAAATTTCAACCGAACTCAGGTTGTTGCCGAGACAGCGCGGGAACAGGCTTGCTTGTTCTGGATGAACCAACAGTAACTTGTGGACGACGATGATTGAAATAAGCCGACTAACCAAAAAATTTGATCAGTTTGTTGCCGTCGATGACCTCAGTTTTTCAGTGCGAGAAGGGGAGGTTCTGGGGTTCCTTGGACCTAATGGGGCCGGCAAATCCACCACAATGAAGGTGATTACGGGCTTTCTAGCGCCTACCTCCGGAAAGGTGACCATTGATGGTCACGACATCACCACTTCGGCACTTAAAGCCAAGCGTCTCATCGGATATTTACCAGAGGGCGCGCCGTCGTACGGCGATATGACCACCCGTGAGTTTTTACGTTTCTGTGCTCAGGTACGTGGCTTTAGGGGTGGTGAGATCGAGCAGAGGGTTGACCAGGTAATCAACGAGGTGGCCCTGGAGAGTGTCCGCGATCAGTCTATCGAGACATTATCCAAAGGTTTCAAGCGACGGGTAGGTCTGGCTCAGGCGATCATGCATGAACCGAAGGTGCTCATACTCGATGAGCCTACGGATGGATTGGACCCCAATCAGAAACATCACGTGCGAACGCTAATCAAGAGTCTGACAACCGATAAGATCGTAATCGTTTCTACGCATATCCTTGAGGAAGTCACTGCGGTCTGCTCAAGAGCCGTCATCATTGCAAACGGTAAGATCGTGGCGGATGGCACCCCGGCTGAACTGGAATCGCAATCGCGATTTCACCAGGCAATTCGCGTCACTTTGACTGATAGTCATGACCTGGTTGCCGACCTTAGCAGCGTGCCTTGCGTTGCTTCAGTGGAAGTTGCAGAGGACAACAGGCTGGCTTACACAATATTTGCCGCAGGAGGGGATTCCATTTTTTCTCAGGTGTCTGAAATCGCTCAGCAGAAGCATTGGCCCATCAGCGAGTTTCACGTTGAGAAGGGGCAGCTTGAAGATGTATTTCGCAGCGTGACTCAGCAATCGGAGGGGCGGACTAATGGGTAATCTTGGCATCATATGCAAGCGGGAGCTGAACAGCTATTTTGCAACACCACTAGCCTATGTGTTCATCGTGATCTTTCTGATCACCAACGGAATTTTCACCTTTGACCTAGGCGGATTCTTTCTGAGGGGGCAGGCAGATCTTCTGCCATTTTTCGGCTTTCATCCCTGGCTCTATCTGTTCATGGTCCCAGCGATAGCGATGACGCTGTGGGCTGATGAGCGCAAGACGGGGACCATTGAGTTGCTCCTGACGCTCCCGATAAGACTGGTTGATGCGGTGCTCGGAAAGTTTCTGGCTGCATGGGTCTTAACCGGTATCGCGCTGGCATTGACCTTTCCTATCTGGATTACCGTGAACTACCTGGGCGATCCGGATAACGGTGTGATCGTGGCCGCCTATCTGGGAAGCTGGTTTATGGCGGGTGGTTTTCTGGCCATAGGTTCCTGCATGTCCGCCTGTACCAAAAATTCAGTGATCGCTTTCATCCTGACCGTCGCCATTTGCTTTCTGTTTGTCATCATGGGATCACCGATCCTGCTGAATGCGTTTCCTTCGTGGGTCCCTCAGTGGCTGGTTGATGCTTTTTCCGCTATGGGGTTTCTCACGCACTTTGACTCGATAGCTAAAGGTGTACTGGATATCAGGGATTTTCTGTTTTTCAGCGTGTTCATCGGGGCCTGGTTACTAGCCAGCGCAATTGTTATCGAAATGAAGAAAGCCAACTAGGAGGGATTGTGGTGAATAACAAAGCTCTTCCTTCATCTGCCAGCCTGGCAGGCATTTTTTTAGGATTGATCGCCAGTGTCATTGTGATTACGGTACTTCCGGGTCTGCGTATTGACCTCACCGAGGACAGGCTTTACACCCTTTCAGAGGGAACACGGAATATTGTAAGCAATCTGGAGACGCCGATTGAGCTGCGTTTCTTTTACTCCGAAAGCGCCACAGAAGATCAGCCTCAGATCCGCGCTTATGGCCGCAGGGTTCAGGAATTACTGGAAGAAATCACCTTTGTCAGTGAGGGCAATCTGACTCTGAACGTCATCGATCCGGAACCTTTCTCAGAAGAGGAAGATCTGGCGACTCAGTTTGGCATACGAGCGGTTCCGGTGAGCCAGGGTGGTGAACCCATCTATTTTGGACTGGTTGCCTCTCAGGTCGTGGATGAGGCCGATTACAACCCATTGGCGCCCCCAGCTGTTGAAGCACTGCCCCTCATTCGCCCAGATCAGGAACAGTTTCTGGAGTACGAATTCATGAAGCTGATCTCCTCAGTGAATTCGCAAGAGCGTGCGGTGATTGGCCTGATCACCGAACTGGACATTGATGGAGGTTTTAATCCGGCAGTGGGCCAGGCGACCTCGCCCTGGTTTGTCATGGAAATGATACGGCAGCTCTATGATGTTCGCCGGGTCGACAGCACTGCCGGCAGCATTGATGAAGACGTGGATATACTGATGATCGTGCATCCCCAGGAACTTTCTGATCAAATGCTATACGCGGTCGATCAGCACGTCATGAATGGCGGGCGGGCAATCGTCTTTCTTGATCCTAATGCAGATTCTCTGGTAACACGGTCCCCGCAGGGTGCGCTCATTCCCGCGGGCATGGGATCAGACCTCGATGTGTTGTTGTCTGCCTGGGGGGTCGAATATCAGGATGATAAAGTCCTGGCGGATAACGAGCTGGCTTTGCGTGTGAGAATGAGCCAGAACGAGAGACCAATGCCGCATCTAGGCATGGTCGGTGTGCCACGAGCAAATCTTGATCAGGAAGATATCATTACTAGCCGTCTTGAGATGGTCAATTTTGCATCTGCCGGAGCCTTGTCTCATTCAGACGGTGCAACCACAACTTTTGATCCACTCATACGTTCATCGTCTGATGCGATGCTCATAGACGCAGCGCTGGTCGAAAATATGACGGATCCGTCGATCCTGTTCGATGAATTTCAGTCCCAGGGGACGAGTTACGTGCTCGCTGCCCGGGTGAGCGGTGAAATTTCTTCTGCCTTTCCAGAAGGCCGACCTGAGGTTCCAGAGGACACGGCCTCCGATAACCAGGATGATGCGGACGAAGCACAGGACCTACCAGATACCGCTTCCCCCGATAACCTGTCGATTCCCGAGAGCGACGCCGCCGAGACGCCTGAGGAGGAGCCAGCAGAAATGCATGTGGCGCGGACTCAGAGCCCGGCAAATATTGTCCTGTTTGCAGATACTGATTTCCTGACTGACAGGCTCTGGGTGCAGGTCGCACAATTTCTCGGTCAGCGGATCCCACAGCCTTTCGCAAACAATGGTGACCTGCTGATCAACAGTCTTGATAATCTGAGCGGAGGTGCTGATCTTGTCAGTATTCGAAGCCGCGGAACTTACTCTCGACCGTTTACGCGCGTCATCGCACTGCAGCGAGAGGCAGACGACCGTCTGCGGACTGAAGAAGCAGACCTGCTTAACCGATTGTCCCAGACCGAAGCTGCATTGGCTGAGCTGAATCAGGATGAGGACGGCAATTCGCGTGGGCAACTGACGCCAGAGATACAGGCCGAAATAGATCGTTTTAACGGTGAAATGCTGGATACTCGCAGGCGGCTGCGCGACGTTCAGTTCCAGTTGACGGAGGATATCGATCAACTGGGCGCGAATCTGAAGGCGATCAATACTGGCCTGGTGCCCGTTTTGTTAACCATTCTTGCGCTACTCGCGAACTACACCCGATCGAGGCGTCGTCGCTCGGCCAGATAGGCAGAGACCGTGTCAGAATTTCTCTTTATTTTCTGTTTGGGGGCGCAGGGGGTAGGTTCACCGAAATTTGGGTTCCTTCCCCCAGTTTGCTGCGAATAATAAGCTCGCCGCCGTGGGCCTGCGCAATCAGTCGGCACAGATACAGTCCAAGCCCGAAACCACCGGTGTTACGCTGTCGGGCGCTGTCGGCACGGTAGAAAGGTTCACTGATCTGGTCGAGATGTTCCTCGGCAATCCCTTCACCCTGGTCAATGACCTCCACAATGGCCCGTTCTTCAAAGAAGGAGAGAGCAACGCTGATAGGTTGCCCTTTGCCGTGCCGAATGGCATTGTTCAACAGGTTGGTGATGAGTAAACGAACGCGGAGACGATCAATCAAAAATTCCCTGTCCTCTTTCGGGCATTTGATCTGTAGCCCTCCCGGATAGTCCTGAAATTGCTCTGACACGCCTCGCACGAAATCGGAAATAAACACGGACTCTTCGGCCAGTACGGCATGCTCATT
>Ga0163109_10000834_pt1 | contig 24351 bp, 30 predicted proteins | sample CRUFie1St13metaG_FD_108704 | JGI IMG/M metagenome (GOLD analysis project Ga0163109, IMG submission 108704) | Marine microbial communities from the Costa Rica Dome - CRUD Field 142mm St13 metaG | ecosystem: Environmental > Aquatic > Marine > Oceanic > Photic zone | place: Costa Rica: the Eastern... | reverse complement strand
GCGATGCCCATGATCGCATGATGCTTGGAATCCTGTTCTGGTCGCGGCATCCGGTTGCCGGGTCCGTGCCCGAAGTCAATGCCGTCCCAACCCTTCATCCACAGGAACTTCTGCGGGCACGCCTCGTAGGCTGCGAGATGCGACCAGTAGAGGGTCGAATCCTTGTTCATGGGGTGCTCCTTTGCAGGGAGCACTTTACCCGTGGGGGTGAGATCACCCGAAGCGCCCACATCGAATAGTTGATCGCCGCGCAGGAGCCGGACCTTCACACCCTCTCCAAGTAGGCCAACGCCCGCTCGCGGATCTCGTTGGGCACGTTGTCCATGCCCCCCACGGCTTCGGCCAGAGTCTCGCCTTCCTTCGCGGGCTGGAGCGCATCACGAATCGCGGTGACGAACGAGTCCATCTCCACTTGCCGCTTGACCTGACGCTGGCGACCCTCAACATCGAACACTTCCTCTGCGGGACGGACGTTGAGCGGCTTGACCTCGATCTCGACACCCTTCTCGGTGCAGCGAAGCACAGCCGCAGCGGGAATCCTGTCCATGTTGTCCTGCGAGAGTGATCCCCGAGTCAGGCTCCCGATGTTCACGAACTGCTTGCCGCCCAGAGTCTCGACCCCTTGGTTCTTGTGCCAGTGGCCGAACAGGTACACGTCGGGAGCGGTGTCTACGAGATCGGCGTACTTGATGATGTCTTCGCCCTCAAACATGGTGCCGCCCTTGTTGCTGGCGAGCACATGGGCCACACAGATCAAGATGTCCTCGTCGCCCTTCTCAATGCTTGTGAACCGCTCCATGTCGTAGGTGGTGCCGTGGTACGGGATGCCGACCACACGGACGGTGACCCCACCAGACCTGCGGAACACGGCCTCATGCTCGTTGTAGAGCCGCTTGAAGACGCCTGTGCTGAACAGGACGCCCAACGGCTGCTGCGGCAGGAACGAGTAGTCGCCGTACACGGCGTCGTGGTTCCCCGGAGTGCAGTAGACCGGACACGGGTAGTTGGCGTGGTGTTCTGCCGTCCGATTGACGAGAGCATGGCTGTTCCGACCGGGCGACTTGACATGGAAATAGTCACCGCCGTCGATGATGGCAGCGGCGTTGACCTCACGGGCGAGATCACGGACCTGCCCCAACTTGTCGAACACGGCGTCAGCCCAGTCGTCGGTACGGCTGGACGGTGCGCGGTCGGACAGATGAACGTCGGTTCTCCAGACGAGGTTGATCATCTTGCCTCCTGATCTGTAGTACCGGGAACGGGAGGACTGTTGACCCCCTCCACGGTGAACAACCTGCGACCGATCTCCGTGTAGTTGATCCGACGCGAAAGCAGACGGGCAGACTGGAGAAATCCCCACCTCTGCCGCAGCGCACGCTTCGCCTTCTTCTTGCGAAGCCGCTTCCGACCACGGTGCCTCCGCATCTCCGAAACGAGGTTCGCCTTGACGTACTCGTCGCGAGGAACCTTGCCTGTCACCAGATACATGGAGCGTGAGAGCGATTCGACCGTGAGGGACTTCGCGCTGATGCTCGACGTGGAGTAGGTCGTCGTGCCATTCAGCATCTCCTCACTGACACCGAGTCCCGCCATGATCTTCTGACGGGTCCAAGCCATCTCTGACTCTGGGTCAGTCATGGGTTCATCTCGTCCAAATCCCTTCTGCACTCGACCAACTCATGTTGAAGGAGCCTCATGTCGTCTACAGTCGCGAATGCGGCGTGCGGGGCGGGACACTCGACCGTTGGGCACTCGACCGTTGGGCACGGCTCGGAGATCCGTGCTGCCCACACACACAAGACCGCGACGAGAACCCCCACCAAAAAGGAGAGGCACAGGTGGTACAGGCTGTGCTCGATCTTGATCATTCTTCTTCCCCCCACCATCTTGGTTGGTTGCTCATGGGTTCTCCAGCAGGGAGATGAACCGCTGCCATGTGATACGGATGCCGTTCTCACGGCGGGTCCGCCCCTTGCACCAGATCAGACCAGCCTTGTTGACAATCAGATCGCCAAGGTGGTCGCCGCTTGTGTTCCTGACCTCGACCTCGATGCCCTTGTTCTTCACAGGCATCTCCACGGACAGGTTCTTGATGCTCACCTTCATCGTGTCTCCCGGTTGGGGTGTGTGATTACTGATACCGGGGACGGGGTGGGCGTTTACCCCGACTCCCCGAACAACGTGAAGATAGCGTCGGTGTCGTCCGTTTCCACCTTCACGAAGTATCGGAGATCGCTGTCGCTCATGGACTTGATGATGTTGAAGGCGGCACGCTCCAGATTTCTCCGGTTCTCGGCGGCGGCGGCATCGAGTTTCGCCTGCTCGATCTCGTCTTCGGGCACAGCAACCCAGAGAGCGGCGTTCCTACCGGAGCGGGTCTTGGAGCGATCCCCGGAGTCACGAACCAATCCCTGCTTCACCAGTTCCCCTCGACGGGCGGTGTAGGTGGTGTGCTTGAGATCAAGAGCCTGCTCGGCGGCGTCGTCCGTCGTCCCGCCATCACCACAGGACACGATGTAGTTGTAGACCTGACGGCGAATCTTCCCCGCCACCTCGGCCACCGACTCGGCGGCTTCACGGGATGTGTCCGAGTCAGGGGTGTACGGTGCGCCGACAGGGCCACGGACGCGGTTGCCGAACAGAGAGAACAAGTCATCAGACATGGGCGCTTCCTTCATGGATGGTGTTGCAGGTGGGGCAGACACCACGGTCGCCAAGCAGTCGGATGACTTCGGCTTCTGCCTCGGCCAGTTCTCCAGCGTTGTGCTTGGCCTCCGTCGCGGCTGCGGTGAGGTCCGTGTTGGCAGAGAGGCGGCGCTTGCGGAGGTCCACCACCACTGCGAGGGAGGACTGGATCTTGTCGATCCTGTCCGATGTCGGGAGGTCGATGTCAGGCAACCCGGAGAAGCCGCTGACCAACGACTGCGCGGAGGCGAGTCGATCTCGGTAGTTGGTCACCGTGGCGATCTCACGCGAGAGTTCGATCACCTTCTCGGAGTCAGGGAGTTCGGGGTCGAAGCCGTCAAGAGAATCGACCACACTCTTGGCTGTGCCGCGCTGATCTCGGAACCCGGTGACCAAAGCGACTGCCTTCGACAACTTCTCGGCTCGGGTCGAATCTGGGATCACACCGGGGTCGAACCCATCGAGTTCAGCAAGAGTGTCCCTACTTGTCTCATAGCGATCAGCGAGAGCACGGGCCTCCGTGATCTCACGCTCTGACTCTACAAGGGCAGACCGGGTGTCACCCAATCCCCGAATCACACTCCCCACGGAATCGAGTCCGTCGTACTTGTCCAAGGCCCCTTGGTGGGACACCACATCCTTGCGGCGAACCTTCAACTCCGAGACTGTGGAGCGACGGTCCTTCTCGGACGCCTTGAGCGCGGAGGTCAACTTGCCCACGCGCTCCACATCGGAGAGGGCTTCCGCCACCGCAGAGCCGGGACGGTCCACAAGGAACAGGTCACCGGACATCTGGGCAGCGATCTGCGGCCACACCCGGTCGGATGCGGCGCTGATCTCCCTGACCCCCAGAGCCTCGACTTCGGGAGGCACCCCACGACCCACGGTGGCGATCTGCTTCCCGTTGATTGTGTAGCGGTTGACGGTCTTGCCTTTGCGACCCGGCTTCTCCCAACCCTTCTCCCACACGATGGTGGTCCCGTCAGCGTAGGTGATGGTCACCGTGAGGTGAGCGCACCCATACCGAACGAGAGGGCCAGCCGGGGCGTTGGTGAACACGCCTCGGATGGCCCTCATCACAGCCGTCTTGCCGCTGTTGTTAGTTCCCGTGATGACGGTCAGCCCGTCGATGACGATGGTGGCGTCTTCGATGGACTGGAAGTTCTGGACTCGGACTGTAACGGCCATGCGGGCCTCCTCATCTCCCCATACAGGGGATCAAGGGGTCGATGACCCCCTATTCATCGAGATCAGGAGCCTTGGTCTTCTTCTTGGCGTCGAAGATGGCGTCGAGGTCAGCGTCGGGGGAGGGACCGTCTTCGATGACCTCGTCCACAAACATGTCAGCGGCTCCTGTGCCGAGAAGCGGAGTCACGCGCTCACGAAGCGCATCGTAGTGCTCATCGTTCTCCATGAAGTGAGCACGCAACTTCTCCTTGCCCTGCAACTTGAGGGGTCCATCAGGGCAGTCGTGCCACGTCATCCATGACGACCCGGTGATGATTCCATGTGCCTTGGCGATCTCGATCATGGTCCGCACGTTGTCGATCCCCTCACCCCACCGGATGTAGAAGATTTCTTCGCGGCCCTGCGAACGAGACAGCTTGCACTTCACAGCCTTGACCTTGATGATCCCACCAACCACACGCTCGTCGGTCTTGTGGGTCAGGACGTTGTGCTCGCGTGCCTTCTCGTTCTGAACACGGCGCAACTCCAGACGGACAGAGGCGTAGAACTTCCATGCGTTGCCGCCCTGCGGCTTGGACTTGGCTCCCGGTCCCGTGTTCATGTTGGCGCGGATCTGACTGATCCCGATGATGGCGGTGCCGCTCTTGGCGATCACCTTCTTCAAGTTCGGCAACTCCTGTGACCAGATGGACTGGAGTTCTGCGACCTTCGCCTGCTCTGCCACGTCGAGAGCATCCCGCTCGGCGATACGGCGAGGAACGGCAGCACCCACGGAGTCGAACACGATCACATCCACGCCAGCCGTCGCATAGGCCATCGCGTACTTGATCCCATCCTCCAGTGTCTCTGGCTGGAGCAGTTCAAAACGGTCGGGGTCAGTGATCGGGATGCCCAACGCCGCAGCGTAGTCAGGCACGATGTCGTTCTCCCAGTCGATGTATACCGCCGTGCCTCCAGCCTGACAGACAGCCGCGACTGTCTCCAGACAGAGAGTGGTCTTGCCTGCCGACTCATGGCCCCAGACCTGTGCCACGCGACCACGGGGCCAGCCGGGGCACGGAGCCACGCCGAAGGAGTTGGCCTCTCCCCCGATCAGGTAGTTCACCACATCGGAACCCGTGGTGACGTGAGGAAGGGACTCGCTCAAGGAGTTGTCATCGAGGACGACGCGAATGTCGGTAAACTCCTTTCCCTTCTTCTTGGTGAGGTAGCCGCGCACGGCGGCGAGAGGACTGGATGCCCCCGCGAGGGACTTGCTGCCCTCACCTTTGCTCTTGGTTGCTCTTGCCATCAGTGTTCTCCTTGCCCCTCAATCGGGACCACATGAAGAAGCGATCCGACTCCCGGTAGATCACTCCCTTCTTGATTGTCTTGCCTGCCCGCTTCCCTCGGACGAAGGTGTGGACTCTGGTGAAGTACCGGGATTCGGTAGGTGTAAGACCCCCCTCTTTGAGCGTGCCGTCGTAGAAATCCCAGAAACGAGAGGCGAGAACCCCGACAAGGTAAGCATCAGCCTCGTTGTGATTCCATGCGCGGCCACCACCCACGTCCTTCTTCGCGGCTTCGCACATGTCCACCTTGTCCATCTTCCAACCTTTCGGTCGTGTGATGGTGTCGCGGGCATGGGCTTTTACTTGACCGGGACTCCAGAACACTACGTCCATGCACTCGGCCCGCAGAGCCTCACATGAGTACAGGAACAAGCCGTACATCCCCTCCGACCACAGGTTGTCGAACACCGGAAACTCGATGCCCACCCGGTCGGGACCGTACTCTTGGATCACAGCGCGAAGGGACTCCCGCTGTGCCTTGTACCGCTCAATGAACTCGGTCTTGGGTGAAGTACGAAAACGCCCCCGTGCGACACACCGCTCTGGTGTGCCCACGGGGGCGTCCGTGTTGTGGATGGCCCAGCCGTAGTTCGTCAGTGACGGATCAAGGCCAAGTACCAGCATCAGATACCGATACCGTCCAGCATGTCGTCCACGTCCTTGCTGGAGTGGTTGCCAGTCGGGGAGGACGGCTCACCACCCAGCTTCTCACGAACCTCGTCCACCGTCAGAGAACGGGCGATCTCGCCCCGGATGTTCTCGGCGACAGAGCGTGCATCGGAGAGGATCTTGTGAGCCACAGCCCGAAGATCCTCGTTCTTGGCGTTGAGGTACTTGAGCAGAAGCGACTCACCCTCGGGGGTGAAGGTCATCTTCTGGAACTGGCCGTCGCTGCACAGCATCGAGAGGTCGTGCTTGGTGAGCGGGAACCGCTTGTGGTTCTGGCCGATGGTCTTGTACTTGTCGGGGCTGAACGTCCACGGCTGGATCTTGTATCCCTTGCCGTTCTTGAAGCTCGCCACGTCGAGGTCACCGTCCTTGTCGCAAGGCCACACACAGATCACGGTGGCGATCTGCTGCTTGGGCTGCTTGCCCGTCAGCTTGATCATCGCGGCGCGGTTCGCATCAGTGACGGCGATGTAGCCAACGCCCTCCTTGTAGATGCGGGATGCCCCGGTGAACTTGAGGTTGGCTCCCTCGGCAGGGGTGCCGTCGTCGTTGTAGTCCGTGAACCAGACGAAGCTGACCCGGTAGGTCCGGCCCGTCTCGCCCTTGAACCGCTTGGAACGCTGTCCGATGTTCTCGTCACCGGACCCGAAAGTGAAGTCGCTGAATCCATCTGACATGGAATCTCCTTGGTGTATGGCGCGGGTTGATAGTCAATGCTCGGATGAGCGATGAAGTTGTTTGTTGTGCGCCTGTTGGTCAGTACCCGGAAGGGCAGAATCGTTTACCCCCTAAAGTTCCAGATCCCCCAAAAGATCGTCAATCGACCGGAGATCGGGGCCTGTTTCGGGGGTTGAAATGGCGTCAAGAAACTCGTCGGAATCCCCATCTGTGGCCGATCCATCGTCGGAGAGAGTAGGGGCTTCCGGTTCATCTGCGGAGGGTTCCGGCTCGGAAGAAACAATCTCCGTGTCCGAGACAGTCTCCGTGTCCGAGACAGTCTCCACCACTGCCGCGAGATCAGGCTCCTCGACTCCAGTGCCCGTGAACATCTCATGCAGATCCTTGAGGGTCTTCTTGTCCACATTGGGAGCGTCATCGAGATCAGGTGCCGTTGTGCCGGGTGCGGGCTTGCTGCCCCACCGACTGCCGAGGCCGATCTCCTCCTGACACAGCTTGATCTGGTCCCTAATCCGGCTCTGAACATCACGAAGGTCTGACCGCTTCGCCTTGATCACGGTGAGCATGGCCTCCAGATCAGACTGGGTTTGCGCTGTCTGCGAGAGCATGCGGTACTGGTCGCGCATCTTCATAATGGCGAGGGCATCACGGTCAGCCACGTTGCGCCCAGCCCGAACTTCGGGGTCGTTGGCGAACAGATGCTTCTTCTCGATGTCGAACTCGACCTCAAGAGTGCGGTGAGCATGCCTGTACTTCTGGAGCCACTGACTCACACGAAGAAACACACCCTCACACTCGGTCAACATCCGGCGTGCCTCGGCAACCTTGCCATTGAGCCTCTTGGGACCGTACTGCAAGGGGTCATCGTCCAGATCAACCTCCATGACAGAGAGCATGGAGAAGATCGAGTCGATTGCCTCGGTTGAAACTTCGGGAAGGTCAGTGGTAGTCATCACGCTGCCTCGACCTTGCGCTGTGCCTCGTCAGCGGGAAGGATGCGGCACAGGTGAGCGAGCGCGTTGCGCTTCACATCACGGACCTTGCCCTCAAAGGCGTTGACGGTGATGGCACCCTCGGACAGAGCCGCACGCCAAGCGGCGATGCTGGCCTCCATCGAGAGGATGATGTGGGCGACCTGTGCATCCTGCAAGGTCATGCCAGATGCGGAATGTTCATCCGTGGTCGTGAGAAGGTCCATGTCAGCCCCCGCACCGGAAGCATCGTCCTGCACGGTGTCCCATGCGGCGCTCATGCCTGCAAAGAAGTCGCCGCGCTTGGTCTTGACCGCACGGGTCGCAACAACCTTCGTGATCCGCATCTTGCGCTTCACGCGCTCCACGGTGTCTTTGATGTTCTGAACTTGCTTGGGGTCAGTAGCCATTTTGGCTTCTCCTCTTGTCCAACCCCTACGGTGGGGCGGTGATTGGTAATACCGGGGCGCGGCGAAGCGTTTACCCCCACATTGACAAACGGTGTGAGAGAAGGGTGTTTCTCTTGTTTGCCCGGTCATTACGGACGGCCTTCGCGACCGCCGCTGCCTCTCCTACGATGATCACGCGCTCCTTCGCTCGGGTGATGGCGGTGTAGAGCAGGTTGCGCTGCAACTGCCACCCAAAGGTCTTGAGCATGGGCACCACGATCACGTCGTACTCCTGCCCCTGTGACTTGTGGACAGTCTGGGCGTAGGCGAGTCGGATGGGTGGTGATCCCTTCTTCAAGTCGTACCGGATCTCCTGTCGCGGCTCGCCGGGTTCCGAGAACACATGGATGTCCAACTCTTTGGTCTGGTGGTTGATCCTGTGGACCTTGCCCACGTCGCCGTTGTAGACCCCGTGGTTGTAGTCGTTCTTGACCACCATGATCCTGTCGCCCTCGCGAACCACCGACCCCGCCAGATTTCTCTCGGCTCGACCGGGCGCTGGGGGGTTGATCGTGACGCGCAGGATCTCGTTGAGGTTCGTGACTCCAGCATCACCCGCATGACGGGGAGAGAGGATCTGGAAGTTTGACTTCTTCTGGAACAGCCGTCGCGCCACCTTGACGATGATGCTCGATGCCTCCCCCTCGTCTTCGGCGGGAAGCAACGCGAAGTCCGACCTCGACATGTCGGGGTAGCTCCCCGCATGGATGGCATGGGCAGCAAGAACGATGCCTGACGTTCCCTCCTGCCGGAAGATTTCGTGGAGGTGGGTGTGGGGGAACGCATCGCTCGCGGCCAGATCACGAAGCACGTCGCCTGCACCAACACTCGGCAACTGGAACGGGTCGCCTACAAACACCATCCGACAGGTAGCCATCGTGCCCTTGAGGAGTCGGTACAGCATGTGGAGATCAAGCATCGAGGACTCGTCCACGATCACGACCCGTGCAGGGTGTGGGTTGTCAGGACCGAAACCCCACTCCTGCTTCTTGGTGTCAGAGTCTCCCTTCGACTGTTCCGAACCCACCACGCCGACGTAGGTGGCCTCGCGGTCCTGCTCGTCGTCCTTCTTGCCGCCCTTCGCGGCGAAGGCCCGGTGAACCGTGGAGGCATCTGACCCGGTGACAGACGCCATCCGCTTGGCGGCGATGCCTGTGGGAGCCACAAGCAGAAACGGGACTTCGGCGTCCTGCAAGACGGATACAACTGCGCGGAGCGTAGTCGTCTTACCTGTGCCGGGGAGTCCGGTGAGCACACTGATGGGGGCTGTGAGAGCACGGAGACAGGCAAGCCTTTGGGTGTCCGTCAACGTGACCTTGTGCCCCTGCGCCCACTTGTCCAACTCGGTGTTGGCGAAGTCCTCGGTGATTGAGGACACAGAGTCATGGTTTCGTCGGGCGAGGATCTGGGCGCACTCCACTTCCATCTGGTGAGTCCACGGGTCGTATAGCGCCACACCGCCCTCGGACAGACGCTCCACGACCAACTGGTCCTGCTCATGGAGGTCTTTGATCCCAGCAGCGATGGCCGAAGCCGGGATTTCTGCACCGGGCATCATCTTGTTGACCGCATTGACCACCTGACCAGACATCGCATAGACGTGCCCTTCCTTCGCCACGTCCAGCACAGCAGTCTGGATGGCCCCGTTGATCCTGCCGGGGCTGTCCAGCGGGACATTGAGCCGTCGCGCCACCTCGTCCGCCTCGGCGAAACTGATCCCGGCGACACGAACCAGAACCCACGGGTCCGTGGTGATCTTCTCCTCCAACTCGTCACCGAGGGTGCTCCACACCTTGCCAATCACACGGGAGGGAACCCCGGCGTCAGACAGGAACAGGGCGGCATCGAGATGCGCCTTGAGCGCACGCCAGCGTGTGACCACGAACAAGGCAGACATGTCATCAAGGCCGGACCCTGTGAGGTCACCGGCATCGAGCAGGTCGGCGAGAGTCATCCCCCTGCTCTCGGCGTGGAGCCGCAACTTCAACCGAAGCTGCGGCCCGACACCGTTGGCTGTAAGGGCCGACACCACACGTCCCTCATCCCAATGGGACACGGCGATGGGGCTTCGGGTGACGGACAACTGCTTGCCGTACTTGGGGTGCTTGATCCACTTGGCAGCGAAGGAAACCCATGATCCTACGACCACGTTCTGCGCGGGGAAGTGGCCCACAACGGACACCGAAGACGCACCCTTCTTGAAGCTGAACGAGGCGCTGGAATCACCACCACCGCCGTCGAGGTAGACCTTGGCGATTCGGAAGTCATCACTCTGGTAGATGATGGACGACACGCGACCGCTATACGCTTGCTCACTCATTCACGATTCCTCGGAGGGCTTCCAGCAGAGAGGTCAACTGCTCGGCTTCCCGTAGCAGTTCATCCTGCGAAGCGTTGGGGTCAGGGGCCTTGATCAACTCGTCATCGAGGATGATCAAGCGACCGTAGTGCCCGACCATCTGGTCGAGCAGGAGGCGATGGCCTCCGACGTACCACTTGTACTCACCATCAGGAGATTCCACCGTGCCTTGAAGCTCTTGGTGGAGAAGCCACCCCGGTCGTTCCCGGTGCCCATGAGGGCAGTGGCCGTTCCACAGACAAGACCCACCACCCGGCAGAGACTTGTCTACGGGCTGGGGTGGGAAGTGATGGAGGTGCGCTGTGACAGTAGCTCCAAGCCACGCGCCCAGCAGTTCGGCCACGTTCTGACGGCCTTCGTCCGTTGAGTGGACGTACAGACCATCGGCGTCCTGACCGAAGACACCATCCAGTAGTAGGAGCGGTTTCATGCCCTGTAGTACCCGACCCGCCGAAGTGGTTGACCCCCACTTCAAGGAGTTCTGTGTACGAGAGTCTTCATGGATCGGATTGTCTGGACGTAGGACAAGGCAGGGATGCGGGCACCGTCCGAGAAGTAGCCCTTCTTGAGATCACGGAGAGGCGTCCCGATGTCCTCAAACAAGAACACGACACGCTTCCCGGCCCGCTCCGTGCCCAGAAACGGAACGCCAGCGACCCGCAGGTAGGCGGCGTAGTAGAGATCGGATGTGCGGTAGGTGTCCAAAACGCAGAACTCCGGGTACAGACGAACTGTACCCGGAGTAAAGCGATGGGGGGCGGGTGAGGGTCCAACCCCCACCATCAGATCAGGACAGAACCGCGCCAGCGGAGTCGTAGACCACAGCCTTGCTCTGCGAGATCAGAGTCGCCAGATCACCCTCGCTGACGGAGAGCGTCAGGGAACCCGTGACGTAAAGCTGACGGTAGCCGACAGTGGTGCTGAACGAACCCACCGAGGATCCCTTGACAGCGAGGCTGTCCACGGTTGAACCCGCAGGAAGGTTGTAGACGGCACCGGAGAGGATCTTGAGAACGTCAGCAACGCTGCCCGTCGATCCGCCAGAGTCGATGGTGGTGCCCGCACCAGCGGGAGTGCCTGCACCAACGATGATTCCGTCAATCTGGGTCTTACCGAGAGCGTTGCCAGCGTCGGCCTCGGCGATGATCTCCGTCGCGATGGAGTCGGCCATGGCTGCGTTGATGCCGTTGCCGCCAGCGCCACCACCCTGATCGAGCACGTCCGTGAGGTATGCAGCAAGCCCGGTCAGGGCCTTGGTGGTCACGTTCGCTGCGACGTTGCCAGTGACAGCATCGTTCGTGACGCGGGCGGGAAGGTATCCGCTCTGCGGAACCTTGTCGTAGGTCAGGGAGCGACGGGAGGTGTTCGGCTTCAGATCGGTGATCTGGGTGACGCCGACAGGCTGGGAAGTGCCGCGCCGGACGATGTATGCTTCGTTCATGGTGATCTCCTAAAGGGGAAAGAAGTTGGACCCTCACCATTAGAGGGCACTATCGAATGTCTACCGAAGCCCGCTCACGACAGTCGCGGAAAGAGAGAAGGGGACAGCAGCACCGTCACCGTGCAGGTATACGGCAGTGCCACCGAACTTGAGGCTGATAGATCCACCGCTTGCGGGGACAGAGATTTCAGGCACCCCTGATCCGAGAGCGACAAAGAGAGAGTCACCCACCGAGTTGTTCGTGATCACAAGATCATCGCACATCCGAGGGAAAGAGATCACCATCGCACCAGCAGGTGGAAGCCCCGTGGTCAGAGAAGCCGAATCGGGGGCAGTGCCATTGAAGGCTATGCTCCGGTGCTGCGACGTGAAGAAATCAGGAGGGGGCACGACGACGAGGGGGCCAGCAGGGAGGGCGGCTCCTGTCTTGTCGATCTCAATCACCCGAACGAAGTTGATCGCGGAGTCACCGTGAACCGTGGTGGCAGCGTAGTCATCGAAGTTGACTTGCGCGATGGTCCGCCCCCTAAAACTCTCCTCGACTCGGCTGACCGAGTTCCTTTGAAGGGTTGGAGAACGAAACCACGACCCCTTCGGGATCGTGAACATGGTGGTGCCAGTCGGGAAGACATTGTCCACCGTGTTGCCCGCGACGAATCGGTATTGAGCGACGGAGGGACGGTTCGTTACGATGAACTGCGCCACGCCGACCGAACGCTCTCCCAGATGTGGTGTAGCCATCAGGTGCTCTCCTTCATCTGGAGAGGGGTGATAGGATGCCTACCGAGAAGGATCCACGTCGATGATGTTCCGCTCGCGAGCGAGGCGCTGTCGGACACCGACGTACAAGCGAAGGGCTACCGCCGCGAACATGATCACAAGGATGAACCCACGCATGAAGCCTTCACCGAAGTCCTGCTTGGCAGCATCGGTGAAGGTCAAGTCGGAGTCACCGGGGTCACTCACCCCTTCTTCTCCTTTGCCGCCAGACGGTCGTACCCGCTGGTGTCCTTGCCCTTTGACTTCGCCAGTCTGCTCGCTTCCGACCAAGAGCCGACGCGCTCGCCATTGACGTTCGGGGCCAGCGTGACTCGACCGGAGCCGTCCTTCCGACGCTCGTTCTGCTTGGCGTCGAGGCGCTGGTTCTTCTTCCGCATCTGACCCGCGATGCGGTTGTTCTTCCCGGCCCATCCATCGCCCCGGAGAATGAAGTTGGTCGCGGTGACCATCTTCTTCGCAGGACCGGCCTGACAGTCAGGGCAGTTCTGCGGTTCGTCATACCGAGAAATCGGCAGGATCTTGTCGAAGTCCAGTCCGCAAGCACCGCAGTGGTAGGCGTATGTGGGCATATCAGTTCCCCGTGAGTGATCTCGTCGGGGAACTGTACCCGCCCACAATGAGATCACATGACCTAACCGAAGGGCTGACGCTTCAGTTCGGACATGATCCTCTTGGCGAGGTCGCGGGGGGAGGCTCCCTCCCGATCCTCGACAATCGCCTTGTTCATGTAGCGGGGGTGCATCACGAAGCCGTGACCGGGCTGGAGGGCACCCTTTGAGTAGTAGGCAGGCTTCGCGTAGAAGAACTCGGTGCCACCCCGCTCCATCCCCACACCGGAGATGAGGCTGATGAAGCCGTTGTCGTACTCGACACGACCGAGAACCCGATGCTTCTTGCCTCCGGGGAGCATACGAGCCAACTCCTTCGCGATGCTGTCAGCCCAGAAGGCGGCATCCGAGTGCTTGTTCGCCATGCGGAGGATGGTCTTGCGCTCGTCTGATCCCACAGGGAGTGCGGCGGCGAGGCGAATCAGTGCAGCCTTCTTGCCCTTCATCTGGCCCTCAAGCCACTCGATTGCGACCTTCTTACCATTCTTGTACCCACCGCCGACCACGGCAGAGGGGGCGATCACACCCGCCTTCACCTCGTCAATCACGGCTTGGTAGTACGCCGTGGTTCCGTCGCCGTGCTTCTTGCGGAGATCGTTCATCATGCCCATCGACTCGCGCTTGGACTTCACACGGGCAGACTTCTTCTTCGACTCAAAGGGCTTCTTCTCGCCGGACTTGCCGTCGCCGTCCTTGTCGTTGCCCTTCGGGTTGGGGTTGTCCTCGGAGGTGAACTGGTGCTTCTTGAGAGCGTCGGGCAACTTGCCCTTGCCAGCCTTCTTGTCGGAGGCACCTTCCTCCTTCTTCTTCTCGCAGTTGTCCCGCATCGGACCTTCGGGCAGCTTCTCGCAGCCTGCAAGGATCGCACGGCGTTCCGGTGATCCCACAGGGAGTGCTGCCGCGAGCCTGATCATGGCACTGCGCTCGGAGGCGGTGATGGTCTTCCCAGCGCGGCGACGGCGCTGGTTTTCTCGGATGTCCTCAAGGACATCAGTGCGAATGCCCTGAATCCTCTCATCTGCCTTCTCCGCGTCGGTCCTTTTGCCCATCGTTTCCGCAAGCGCATCCTTGATCTTCGGGACGATCTTGTCGAAGTTCCGCTGGAGGGCCTGCTGCGAAGGAATGGCGTCCTTGAAGGGCTTGTCCGTCTTGGGATCAGTCATGTCGAGGTCGCCGACCTGCTTCTCCAGCATCCCAAGGGCGTACTTGCGGAGTTCTCCAGCCTTGACGGTGACCTCACGGTCCTTGCCCTTGCCGCCCTTCATCTTGATGATGTCCACCCCCGCCTCCATGGCAGACAGAACCAACTTCCAGACGGCAAGCTGGCCGGGGGCACTCGCCAAGTCACGCGACAAGGCCCGGTTGATGCGTCGGAGGTTGCGGTGGTTCATCGCCATCTCGTTGTAGTCCACCCCGTACCCAGCGGAGTCAACGACCAACTGGCCTTCCGCATCGAACATCGCCTGTGCGCGAAGGCCCGAATCGACCTGCTCGATGAACCGGGTGGTCGCGCTGTGGACGGCATCCCCGAGATAGCCCAAGAGCGATCTGGTGCTCTTGATCTTGCCCTTACGGAACCGCTCGCCTGCAACATAGAAGATGGCCTTGTTCGGCTTCTCGTAGACATTCCTCGTCCGGTCCTTCCACTCGTTCGACCTGCCGTCCCAGATCATACCGGGCCAAGGGTTTCCACCGAAGCCCATGACCTGCGCCACGTCCTCGCCGCTCATGCCCTTCGCGCCGGGAACCATGTCTCCGAAGGAGCCGCCCAGCGTCTTGTTGGCGATCCGCGTGATGTAGTCCCACAGACGCTCGCGAGTAAGTTCGCCGACCGGATCTTTGCTCTTGGGATCCCACCCAAGCTCCTTGAGAGCCGTGTTGAGAGGGTTGCCTGCCTTCATGCGAGCGGCCTCGTCCCGGTGGTCCATCATGGTAAGCGAATAGTTCTTGTCCCGCACGGGCCGGGTTTCCTTGACCCGCATCATCTCCTGAATCTTGCCGATGTCCTTCTTCAAAGCACCAGAGAGGAACTGCTCGACGGCGTACTGCTGGAGTCCGCCGAAGCCAGCGGCCTCTCGCATCATCAGGTTGATGTAGGCAAGCCGCACCTCCCCTTCTGGGAGCAGGAGTGCGTAGCGGCTCATGGACGCGATGCGGGATGAAGGCATGAGTTGAATCTCCGTCGTGGGGTCTACCGGACCCCTGATCTTGGGAGGTCGGTCACACCCTACCGCTCCCATAGACAGCCTACCGAGAATCAGAAATCCAGAAAAGTTCCGGCCCTGCTGTCCGCTTCTTGGTGGCTCTCGCGTCTACTACGGTGAGTGCTGGCGTGGAGCGGGATGACCCACTTTATCCCACTTCGTGCTTGACAGGCTCTCCCAGACAGGGGTATTCTGCCCTTGTCAGTCACCGACCCGCTCGCAACGAGCACTGTCTCCAGACCGACGATCCACTAACAATCCCGCCTCGCAAAGCGAGCAAGGAACCTGACCTATGGCTAACAAAGCCCCCACCACGACCGCTATCCCTGCCACCACCAACTTGACCCGTGACTGGATCGATCACCACCTCGTACACCATGATCTCCAGCGTCGGATCGCCTACAGCGTCAAGAAAAAGTGGGTCCGCGAGGATATTGACGAGATCAACTCTTGGGCGGGCTTGGTGCTCGCTCACTGGCGCGACTCTGACGCGCTCGCCTGCTACGTCCGCGCAGGCACACTGACTGTCAACCGCATGAAGCGGTGGTGCAAGCTGCGCTACCAGAACGTCCTGTTCTCTCGGGGCTGCGAGCCGGTACACCGCAACGAGGGCTACCGGAGCGAGGTCGAATACCTCGCGAGCCGTGACGCTGGCCTCTGCCCCTCCACGATGTCGGAGACGGCGTTGCAGTCGAGCGGAGACGATTGGCAGGAGGTCGTCTTCTTTGAGGACGATGCGGGCCGAAGCCCCCTCGGATCAGAGATCGTTGATCTCGATCCCACCCCAGAGGATCGCGTTGAGTTCGCCCACGACGCCGAGGCTGCTCTGGTCGAGGGTCGTCGGCTGATCGTGGCGACGTTCCGCGATGCCACCCCCCGCTACCTCCGGGTGTTCGACTACCTCTACGTCGATGGCCTCGACCGGGCCGAGATCGCCGAGAAGGAGGGCTGCACCACCCAGCGTGTCAGCCAACTCTCAACTCGGGTCCGCAACGCCCTGCGCGACGGTCGGGTGATCCGCGATGACGCCAAGAGGATCCTGTCATACCTCTCCGGTCAGCAGAACCAGTCGGCAGACTGGAGCAGCATCAAGGAGGATCTGCGGATCGACAAGCCCAGACTGAACCGCGCTGTGGCCTACCTGCGACAGACGGGTGTCGAGATCGAAGACGAGAAAGACGAGGCTGGGCGAGCAATCTACGCCCTCACTCGCTGATCGTCCGAGTCAGGGGAACGGCTCCGACCGGCGTGCGAGCCAACGAGCCGTCCCTCTCGGTGAGTGTAGACCCCACAACGACGACCCTCACAGGGATCGTGGTTGTGGGGTCGTAGACGATCAGGCTCGGCTCAAAGGGCCAGACGAAATCGGGAGTCTCCAGATTTCTCGCGTCGAGGGCAGGTGACCCACACTTCTTGAGGATCTGGGCAGCAACCATCAGCGCCACGTTGGGATCATCTTCCGCCCCAACCCTCTCAACGGGATGGGCATCTTTGTTGACTATCCAGATGTCGAACACGACTGCCTCCAGAGGGTTGGTCAAGGATCAGGTGTTTGACCTAAACCTCCCTCACAGGGTAGAGGTTACCCCGTGGCGCTCACTTCTCGGTGAGAGTCCTGATCCTCAAGGTCACTTCGACCCCTGTTCCAGCAGGGTGAGCCGTCTGAACCAACAGGGAGTCAGGATCGGGGAAACCCGAAGGTCAAGGAACAGCCTCTCGCCATACGCTCTTTCCCAACGATGGAACTAATCAAGGGTTGCCCCACACCTCCCCGTCTTCTCTCTGACTGACAACCAGAGATCAAGGAGACAAGGAAACGGGGCCTCGGAACCAACCCCCTTCCGGCCCTCTTGATCTCAACACCTGACAGATGCCTCAACTTGGGAGAGGGTCAGGGAGTCAAGAGGAGAGCCAGTCGAGATGGGAGGGTTCTTCAACCGCGAGCCAATCCTTGAGTCAAGCCTACTGGACGTAGGGCTGACTCAACTAAGGAGCATTTCTTAGTAGAAGGGAAACCGAAGGTTGACCGATTAAATAATCAGACCCAGAAGATGACAACGACCACCAACCAGAATCAGACCTGTACAAGAACTCATAGTAGTAAGACAACGACTCCAAACCAGAATCCGAATCCTCCACCCACCTCTGTGACGGGTAGACATTCTATTCCTGTGTCTCCGTAGGAAGGAGATCCACATGGGAAGGGCTGACTATCGGGGAGGGAAGGCTCCCATCTTGACGGCTGGGGAACTGGCTGATCTCCTTACCGTCCCAATCCTGATGGTAGTTCTCGGGTATGCGGGACCGATCTATCCGAGATCAGATCGGTCGAACCCAGCCCCGGCTGTAGGGATCGTTGGGACCAAGACCGTCCCAGATCAGTTGAGGCCGAGGGTGACCCAGATCCTCCCTGTCTGGGTTCACTGGACCCAATGGCAAGAAGTCGTGGTTCCTCTGATCTCTGATGACAGGATCTCTGACTGGAGTGGAATCATCCGTAATCTGGGTGACCTGTTGAATCTTCCTGTGGATGTCAGAGGTCCAGATGGGTCTGTCACCTTCACGAAGGGATCCTCTGTCGGAGAGCTTCGGAACTCGACCAACCAACCGGGAGGTCTGTTGGCTCCTGTGAAGGGGGATGCCAGAGAGCTTGTCGAGCAGATCAAGCTACTGATCCTGAACCAAGCAACGACGGCTGGTTACTGAATCCAAACAGGGGGTCAACCCGCTTGTGAGCTACGGGTACTCTCCTTCATAGGAGAGGGAAGACCCGATGCCGAACCAGACCAAAGACCAAGTTGGGAAGATTGTTTGGGTGTCTTGTAGAGGACATCAGGACTGTGAAGGGAATCACGCCAAGGTCGAGATGGTCAGGAAGGTCAACGGGAGTCGGAAGATCCGATACCGCTGTCAGACCTGCAAGCGCATCTTCATCATCACAATCTGATGGGAAGCCCGATCTTGTTTCATGGTCCTCTCGCAAGGGCCGAAGCCCTCGATCACGCTACGGCTGCTGGTCGCTTGATCTCTGACCCCATTGGGGATGGGGGATTGAAGGTGGCTGACTCCCGGCGCATTGTGAACCTCGCTGGGAACGCTGGCGTGGGAGACAGAAACCCGGTGGTCATTGTTGGTCCTCTTGACCGGGCGACCCCCGAAGCGGGGGATGCCCTTCTCAAGACGCTGGAAGACTTGGCCGAGGGACCGTTGGTGATCTTGCTGTGGGCCGACTACCTCGGAGGCGTCATCGGGACGATCCGTTCTCGGACGCTGGCTCGCTGGTGCCCTCCTGACGAGCGGTGGGTCAGTCCCTTCAAGGACGAACACGCCAAAGCCCTTTGGGATGCGTGGAGCAAGCAAGACCCTGCTGCCTGTCTGGGTGTCATCTACGACCGGAAGAAGGACTGGCAGGCTCTCCTACAAGGCTTCTGCGAGTACATGGCAGAGAACGCCCCAACGGAGCCAGAGACAGCCCGTGTGTGGCCTCTTGTGCGTCCGCTGCTCGACGGTAGGGGTTCACACCTCTGCGCCGCCACGGCCCTGCTGGAAGCCTTGGGGGGTGGGGAATGAGGTTGATCCACGTCCTGCGGAAGCCCCTGTCAGAAGGCACCGTCGCATCCAACGTGCTCAAGCATGGTTGCGGTGGCTTGAACATCGACGCCTCTCGGATCGGAACGGAGCAGGTGTTTACCCACAGCCGTGGGTTGAACCGAGCCTTCCCGAAGCGCCCCGGTGAGACTTCCGTTGAGGAATCAGGTCGGAAAGCGAGGCAAGACATTCTCGACCACTCCCCCCGCACGGGCCGTTGGCCCGCCAACGTGATCCTCCAGCACCTCGACGGATGCTGGTGTGACGGGGTCAAAACGGCAGGGAGCGGTCGGTTTGTAGCGCATGACGCTGTGGTCAGGGAGTCCACCATGATGGACCCCGGTAAAGGATGGAACGGCAACAGCCTCGACAACAGCAAGAAGAACGCCCCCAACTCCTACGGCAAGGAAACCGTCGCCAACTGGATCTGCGAACCCGGCTGTCCCGTGGCTCGACTGGATGAACAGAGCGGTGTGACCAAGAGCACGGGAGGCCGTACCGTCAACATCTCCACCACCTCCACGATCTACGGTGGTGGCAAGGGATTGGGTCAGGAGATGTCGTCGGATGAAGTGCGGGGAGATCCCGGCTTTGGTGACACTGGTGGCGCTTCTCGCTTCTACAAGCAGATCGGGGGGTCAGGCGAATGAGGATTGCATGGGCGAGCAAGGGGCCACCCCCGCTGATGATGCTGTCGGGCGACAACAGGTTCATCCGCCGCAGGGCTGTTCGGCATCTGATCGATCAAGCACACAAGGCAGGGTACGAGATCACACATGCCCTGTCGGACGGGGAGGTCATCGACGCCATCACGATGGGCACGACGTTCGGCCAGCCGACTCTCATTGTCGTCGCTCCGGGTGACCTCGACATCAAGACTGCCGAGGCGCTGATCGAAGACAAGCCGAAGAAGGTCGGCATCCTCATCGAAGTCGAAGGACTGGTGAACGAGAAGAAGATGCCCGTGGCGGCTCTTGTTCATGGGGCGTACCAGACGACGTTCGGAATCCCCAAGAAGCGGAAGGACTTGGAAGGCATGGCATCCAAGTTCGTTCGCCATGAGGCGGACACCCTGCTTGGCAAGAAGGGGTCCGTCGAGAAGGGGATCGCGGAGGCCATTGTTCGCAGCGTCGGTACGGACTTCGGGATGCTCTCCTACGAGATGGTCAAGGTCACGGCTCTGGTCCGCTCCCGTGGGGGAGACAAGATCACGGTCGCGGATCTACAACAGACCATTCGTGCTTCTGCCTCATCTGACATGCAGCCACTCCGAGAAGCACTGGCGCGAGCCGACGAGGTGGGAACCGCGAAGGCGTTGGCGAAGATCAGGCAGAAATCTGTCTCCGACCCGACCATGCTTTTGTTGCGTGCGCGTGGTGGACCCGCTGATCTCGCGTACCAGTGGCTCCGTGCGTCCCTTCTGTTGGAGAAGGGCATGGACGCGCGGGGGATTGCTTCTGGTTTGGGGATTCCCGAGTGGGCTGCGACCCGTGATGTGATCCCTGCCGCGAAGAAATGGGGGAGACAAAATCTCGCACGGCTCGTCCGTGATCTTTCGATCACGGATCGCGGTGTGTTGTCGGGTATTCCTTCTCCGTGGGTGGCCTGTGAAGCCGCCCTTCTACACGCCTGTCGGTCGGTAGTGACCTGATAGCGCCACCATATAAGGGTGGCTCCTTCTTCGTCCCAAGACGACCGACGTTGACTGCTCGATGCCACATGAACCCATACGGATAGGACACCTCGATGAAGCACTTTGCGCTACCAGAAACGAATGAATCAACAGTGATGCAGCGCGAGGTGATTAGTCCCGACAGTCCTGCCCAACCCCTCTTTCACACCCCGGTTGTCTACTCCGAGAGCGAATCTGTGACAGACAACCGAACCCCATGCCACGGGATCCTGATCGACCTCGACCGGGATGATGAGCTTGATGACTTTGCGTTGGACCTGTTGCGCTCCTACTACATGCGAAAGGGTGAGAAGTCTCCGCAGGAAGCCTACGCCCGTGCATCGGTGGCGTACTGCGACGGTGACCTCGGACTCGCACAACGCATCTACGAATACGCATCGAAGGGCTGGTTCATGTTCGCCAGCCCTGTTCTGTCGAACGCCGTGTTGCCCGGTGAGAAGTGGAAGGCGCTGCCGATCTCCTGCTTCCTGACCTATGTGCCCGACACACTGGAAGGGCTGATCTCACACACGGCAGAGCTTCGGTGGCTCTCCGTCAAGGGCGGCGGCGTCGGCGGGCACTGGTCAGCCGTCCGTTCGGTCAGCGGCAAGTCTCCGGGTCCGATCCCCTTCTTGAAGACCGTCGATGCGGACATGACGGCGTACCGTCAAGGCACCACCCGCAAGGGATCATATGCGGCGTACCTCGATGTCTCGCATCCCGACGTGCTGGAGTTCCTTCAGATGCGGTTGCCCACGGGCGGCGACCCCAACCGCAAGTGCTTGAACTTGCACAACGCCTTGAACATCAGCGACGACTTCATGGAGGCGTGCATCGAGGGAGGGGATTGGGATCTCCTTGATCCTGCTGACGGCTCCGTCCGCGACACCATGCCTGCTCGCGAGTTGTTTGAGCGCATCCTTGAGGTCCGCTCCCGCACGGGTGAGCCGTACCTCAACTTCATCGACACCGTGAACCGGGGCCTCCCACAGTCATTGAAGGATCTGGGCCTCCGCTGCAACGGGTCGAACCTGTGCAACGAGATTCATCTCCCCACGTCCGAGGACCGGACTGCTGTGTGCTGCCTGTCGAGCGCCAATCTGGCGAAGTACGACGAATGGAAGGACACCAGCATGATCCGTGATCTCATTCGGATGCTGGACAACGTGCTCCAAGTCTTCATTGACCACGCTCCCGCAGAGCTTCACCGGGCCATCAACTCGGCGACCCGTGAGCGTAGCCTCGGACTCGGCGCGATGGGGTTCCACGCCTACCTCCAGAAGCACATGATCCCGTGGGAGAGTGCGATGGCGAAGGGCATGAACCTCCAGATGTTCAACCACATCGAGAACGAGGCGATTTCTGCATCCGCCGCTCTCGCCGTTGAGAAGGGCGAGTACCCAGATGGGGTTGGCACAGGTCGTCGGAACTCTCATCTTCTCGCCATCGCCCCCAATGCCAACTCAAGCATCGTGGTTGGCCCGACATCCCCCGGCATCGAGCCGTGGAAGTCCAACGCCTACACCCATCGGACGAGGGCAGGATCCCACCAAGTGCGGAATCCTGCCCTCGCTTCGTTGTTGGAGGAGCGGATCTCTGATCCCGTGGAGCGGGAGAAGGTCTGGTCCAGCATCACGACGAACGCTGGCAGCGTCCAACACCTTGATGTTTCTTTGGTCTCGGAGTGGGAGAAGGAGGTCTTCAAGACCGCGTTTGAGATCGACCAGCGTTGGGTCGTGGGTCACGCTGCTGATCGCCAGCAGTTCATCTGTCAGGGACAGAGCGTCAATCTGTTCTTCCCTGCGGGTGCCGACCGCCACTACGTCCTGATGACGCACATCAAGGCATGGAAAGAAGGACTCAAGGGCTTGTACTACCTCCGAACGACGGCAGGGGTAGATGCAGATAAGGTGTCGGCCAAAGTCGAGCGGGTGGCACTCAAGGATTACGTCGAAGCAGAGGAGTGTCTGTCATGTCAGGGTTGATCGAATACAGCGAGGCTTTCCGACCTTTCAAGTACCCATGGGCGATGGACGCTGCCGTGGCACATGAGAAGATCCACTGGGGCGAGTGGGAAGCAGACCTACAGGAAGACGTGAAGCAGTGGAAATCTGGTGATCTCACCGAGATCGAGAAGGCTCACATCACCCAGATCCTTCGGCTGTTCACCCAGTCCGACGTGCAGGTGGGAGGGAACTACTGCGACCTGTTCATCCCCAAGTTCAAGAACAACGAGATCAGGAACATGCTGCTCTCGTTCGCCAACCGCGAAGGCGTCCACCAGCGAGCCTATGCCCTGCTCAACGACACCCTCGGACTCCATGAGCGGGAGTATTGGGCATTCCTTGAGTACGAAGAACTCGCAGCCAAGATCGAGTTCATGCAGGACAACGATGTCTCCACCAAGGGCGGTCTGGGACGTGCTCTTGCCCAGACAGTCTGCAACGAAGGCATGAGCTTGTTCTCGGCCTTCGTGATGCTGCTCAACTACCAGCGGTTCGGCAAGATGAAGGGCATGTGTACGGTGGTCGAGTGGTCGATCCGCGACGAGACACTGCATGTGCAGAACATGGCTCGGCTGTTCCGCTCCTACTGCGACGAGAATCCCCGCATCGTCCGAGACACCTTCAAGCGCGAAATCTACACGATGTACGAGACTGCCGTGGAGTTGGAGGACAAGGTGATCGACCTCGCCTACAAGGTGGGTCCGGTCGAGGGTCTGACCGCCGACGAGATGAAGTCGTACATCCGGTACATGGCCGACCGCCGACTGAATCAGTTGGGAATGAAGGCCATCTTCGGCATCGAGGACAACCCTCTGCCGTGGCTCGACTGGGTGCTCAACGGCGACACGATGTCGAACTTCTTTGAGAAGCGGGTCACCGACTACAACGCCAGCGCGTTCACGGGGTCGTGGGGCTGGGACGGCGAAGCTGCGGCCAAGTAGGGTCCAGACGAGATCGCGGTAGTCATCCTATGGCCCCCATGAGTCCATAGGAGATTGCCATGAAGCGCACTGCATCCATCCGAGTGGCCCTCAATCACTCCCGCGCGTCGGGAACCTCACGCGAGTTCTGTCGTTGGGCCAAGAAGGCTGGGTTCTCGATGGAGAACACCTTGAGTGTGGAGGTGCCTCTCGCCCTTCGGAGTCGTGAGTGGCTTCGCTACGACGACCCGTATGGCCGTGACTTCGACTCTGCTGTCGAGGATCTACAGGCCGTGAGCCGATCCCTCGGTAACGGCATGGTAGACAAGACCACAGAGGACCGCGACAGCGTCAAGTTCTTCGTTGAGTACCCCGACAGCATGGACCAAGACAGCGCCGAGGACGACTTGCAGGCTGCTCTGCTCAAGGAGTTGAAGCGCATGGCGAAGGATGATCCCGGCCTCGCGGTTCTCCTGTTCGGCATGGACGGTCGTACACGTCCCAACATCACCACAGAGGTCGAAGTCTGGGACTGACGGGTATGGTCCCGCATGTCCGACTTCCAGACCGCTCGTTGCTTTGTTGAGATCAGCCTTCGCCCAAACGACGGGGCGATGAAGACCTCACACGGTCCTCTGACCCCAGAGGACGCGAAGCTCATGGGGGACTGGCCTTCCGGTGGTCTGGTTCAAACAGCGAACGCACTGCTGATTGAGGCTCTGCGACAAGAAACCTACGCCATGGCGCTCACCCTGATCTCGCTGAACCGAACGGACCTGACAGCGGAAGACCTGTCGGAGCG
>Ga0163109_10000833_pt1 | contig 24383 bp, 22 predicted proteins | sample CRUFie1St13metaG_FD_108704 | JGI IMG/M metagenome (GOLD analysis project Ga0163109, IMG submission 108704) | Marine microbial communities from the Costa Rica Dome - CRUD Field 142mm St13 metaG | ecosystem: Environmental > Aquatic > Marine > Oceanic > Photic zone | place: Costa Rica: the Eastern... | reverse complement strand
TTGTTTTTTTGGAGTAACATTTTTATCTTCATTAATATACTCACCGCCTTTTATATGTTCAGCTTTTTTACCATAAACCAACCTTAATATTTCATCATAATAGAAATTAACTTGATAAGGGGTATAATATTCGCTCCTTCCAAACTTTACCCACTGGTCTTTCGATGCTTGCACCCGCTCATTTACCAATTCATCTTTTGTTAATATTTCTATATACATATCTTCTAATGACTCTGATAAAACCGAAGGATAATCAGATTTCTTTTCTTCTGATTCAATATAATTAATTCCGCCAGTGATAAATTCCTCATCTAGCTTTTCAGGTTTTAAAGTATCATCATTATTTAATAATTTATCAATTTCATCTATTTTTTCTTCATACTCAGACACCGCGTTTGGATTCTTTTTACTATCTCGTGGTTTTGTCATACCTTTCCAATGAACAATATGTTTTAGAAATAATAAAGTAATTCTTGAAGATAAACGCCCCCTGCTGATACTTTTCCCGCTACTGTAGTAGTAATTTTGGTCATCCTCTAATAATTTATCAATATAACTTCCAAAAGCAGATAAACACTTCGTTCTTCCAGCTAGTTCAAATATATTTCCATCTTTAGTTACTTTATTGCCTATAAAAGGTATATTAAACCCATCTTTATCGTTTAAATTTTTTATATCCTCTTCTTTTAATCTAGGAAAAGAATTTCTAGTATTAATAATGTACGCTGGAGGACAATTATTTTCTTTTGCACATACACGATATATATCTTGAAAAACTTTAAAGTTACAACCATTGCTTTTTACTTTACCATTAATATATTTATTTTTATTCAACTCTCCTAACTTCTTCCAATACTCGCTCATATTTGGAAATTTTTTGTCACGATATTCTGATGCTTCTTTCTTTCTTTCTTTCTTTTCTCCTTTTTTTAATGTTTTATTATCTTCTTTTATTGTTTTATTATCTTCTTCATCCTTTTTTACTAATCGTATGTATTCTGGATCTTTATAAAGTATTTTTAGCTGCTCTTCTATAGACATATTATTATTATTTCTTTTATATTCATCTTCCAAATTTTTTACACCGTTTATCCAATCAATCTTTATAGTAAATAAATACCGTCGTAAATTTCTTTTTTCAACATCAGACAAGCCATAAATAGTTATTTCATTATCTTTTAAGATAAGTTTTTTGTCTTCATCGATATCTTTGGTATCATAATTTTTTTTTTCTTTGGCATTAACATCGCCATAAAATTCTTTATTTATATTATCTGGATATAACTTTTTATTTGTTATAGAGTTCTCATATTTTGTATCCCAATTTTTTATCTCATGAAGTTTTAATTGGTCATAATAGATAAATCTTAAGAATATATCACACCATTGTTTGTAAAAAAAACTAGTATATACTGTTTGTTCTGATGAATCTAGTTGAGTAGTTGTATTTAATGAGCTTAAATCTTTTACATTATCATTATCTAATGCATTACTTTCAAATTCATCTTTTCCAAAATCTAATAATGATATATTTTCCCATTCGTCTTCTTTAATTTCAATTTCACCTTTTTTAAAATAATCTGATTGTTGTTTTATAAATTTTTTTGGAAAATTTGGATAATCTAAATCTATTTTTTCTCTTTCATCATTAGATAATGTTTTTATACCATTATAAACTTCATTAAAAAGTTTATTTACATTCGTATTATAGGTATTATAAGCTTCATCATTTAATTCATCAGTTTTATCTGATTTTTTGGTAGATTCATCAAATTTTTTCTTTTCCTCTTCTATTTTTTTATCTAATCCTTCAAATTTTTCAGCCAATTCTATATGCAATCCTTCATAACCATCATCATGTGGGAAATAAGTATCTATAAAATTTTTATCACTGATTGAACTTAAACTTGAACCACCACCAGATTGATTATCATTTGGATTTTTAATATTTTCTCTTAAATATTTTTGTGCGTCTTCTCTTATTTTTTGATTGGTTGAATTTATATTTTTTAAACTAGTAAATAATTGACTACTTTTAAACTTTTGCATATTATATCCTTTAGAATTAGACTGATATTTTTTAACTAATCGTTTACATCTTAAATAATTAAAATGTAGCATATTTCTTAATCCTTGATCTTTACTTGTTGTATTACCTTCATCTATTCCCATATTTTTTATTCCATAATATATTTTATTATTTGTAGATTTTTCAGGTTCAGTATTCAAACTATAATTAAATAATACATTTCCAAAATAAGATTGATTCAAAATGTTTGCTTTTATATAATTTTTATTATAAGAGCCTTTATCTCCATCCCATTTACATAAATTTTTAAAATTAGGTATAGTAACGTGACATCTTGATTTAGGCTTACCACCCAAACAACTATTAATAAAACTTATTACTCCTTCATTAATTGCAGTCTTTGAACCATTTACAGTATCTTCCCATTTACACCAGATTATTACATCTTTTGCATGAAATCTAGAATTATCATATGTATTTATTTTATATTCATTCTTAAGATTAGCAGCAGACAATTTCGAATGAAGAGATTTACGAAAATCTGTTATTTTTTTTATTATTTGTTTGTTTTTAGTTTGAACTCTAAATATATTTGTAGCAATCCTAGCCCACATTTCAACTATCCCATCTTGTATATGAAAACTACCGTCTTTTTTTTTACACCAGGCCATTTTATTAATAAAACTCTCTATTGTTGCCATACTAGGTTTATATTCAATTTTTATTGGGTTATCAAAATTAATATTCATAAATAATACTTTATTTTTAGCCCATTCATTTACGTGTCTATATTCCCAAGCATATTTCTCATAACGTATTAAATATTTATGAATTATAAAATTATACCATGTTCTCATTCGTTTTGTTATAGGTTGGTCCTGTCCAGTAGCCATTGATGCTACGCTAGTATTAATCGAAGCAGTATCGGCTCCTAGATCGCTACCAAATGCTGTTTTTATATTTTCTGCATGTGTATCAATTAAATTTTTTAATTTATTATCATACTCCTCTATCTTTTTATTATTTCTTTGTAACTTTGCCTTAAGTTTTGCTGCTTCTAATGACATTTTTTTTATAGTTTTCATAAATTTATTTGCCATAATAGATTTCCACCCTTTTTTATTCATTACTTTCTTGGTATGTATAATTTCTAATGGTGTAACAGGACCTGCTCCAAAATATACTTGTTGGTATAATGGATCTTTATGTTCACATTGTGGTTTGTTTTCGTTAGATACTAATTTATATTGATTTATACCTTGCTTTGCTCTATATGTAGCTAAATCTAGTTGCCCAAATTTAGTTTTATCAACTACTCCATTTTTCCAATCATCATCTATATATACATCACTATCAAAACATAGAGGTAGTCCCGTACACCAAGAATATTCTAATCTCCAGTTATTTCTATCTTTTGCTGTTGCATTCCATTTATATGGCTGTAATACTGTAAAACTTTCAATATATTTTTTCGTACTTTCTTTATTTAATGTTATGTCCGAAGTAGATGTTTCACCACGATATGTAAACCCTTTCAATTGTTGTCCTCTATTAACTACGTTACATTGATAAGCAACACCCTTTGACAAAGATTTATTTTCAGCTTTTGTTCTTTTTTCCATACCATCTTTTGTCGCAGGTCCCCATATTTGACTCATATCCACTACCTTGAATGATGTAAAATCAATATTAAACTTGTATGGAAAATCTTCCTCTATATATTTGACTGTATCCTGTTTTGCCGATTCTATTATTTTATTTCTTGTTTCTTCATAATCTGCCATAAATTGTAATTGATAACGGTCAGGTGATTTGGTTGATAGCGCTGGTCCTAATCTTTTTTCATTTGAACTTGAACTTGCCATTATATATTAATATATAATCACATATTAATATTTAATTATTGTCCTTATCATCTTTTTTTTTACCCATTTCTTTACATACCGTAAAATTTAAATACATTTTACATTCTTTTTCCATATCTCTAGGATCTTCATATCCCATTTTCTTTGCTACAATAAATTGATATCTAACGCTCAAATCTTCAAAATATATTTTTTGTGTTTTACAATTCCAATACGGTAACATATATTATAACTTTAGGTTTTTTTAAATTTATTTTTTTAATGCTAAATATTCACCCCAATCTTTTTTTGTTCCACCATCATATTTAAATGCATAATCATTATCAATCAACCACTTATTAACACTTACATTGTCATCATCACAATATATCGATATCAATAATCTACCATATTTATCAAATTCAAAGCATTTCACCATAACAACTTTATTTAAAATTTTTTCTCTCAATTTATCTCTAACCAAAAAACCGTGTGCTTTCTCTAATTTATTTCTTGTTCTTAATTCTGGTGTATCTACTCCAATCAATCTACAATTCCATTTGTATAATTTTTCTTGTAAAGGAAATACTATTTTAACGGTATCCCCGTCGTATACTGATACCACTTTCGCTTTTTTTGTAGTGTCTTTGAATGAAAATTCAGGAACACCGTCTGTAATTTTATCCCAATCCAAAGGAATATTCATTCTATTATTAACGCAGATATTAAAACAACACAATCTTTTAAACATTACTATTTATATTTATATAGTAATATTTAAATTAGTTATTCATAATATTCATCATCATCTCCCTCTCCCATTAAATAAGTATAAAAATCGTTAAATATTGATGGATTATTTATTCTTTCTCTATCAATTTCTTTTTCTAATACACTACTTCCAGCATACTTAAGTAATTTCCTGTCTTGACCCCAAGCCATTGCAGGTTTAAGTAATTTATCTCCCTCTCTCTTATCTTTTAAATATTCTTCCGTTTCTTCAACAGCCCAGGCAAGAGTAGTTGGATGATTTATGTCTTTATTTTTTGCTTTTTTATCTTCGTCATCTGTTGATAACTCTGTTTCCCAAGTTTTGTTATAATATTTTTGTTGACATTTTGCTCCTACTACTTCGTTTACATATTTATCATATTTTTTTTGCTGTTTTTTATCACATTTTTTCCATTCATTTTTACTACTTGACCTATATTGACATTCAGGAGCACTATCTTTTCCCGCTTCAATACATTCAGTCATATCAAATGCTTCTTTCATAATACTTGAAATATTTGCAAAGTATAAAATTACAACTACTAATCCTAAAAATATAATACATTTTAATGATTTGTTCATATAAATATAAAGATATTTTTTTTACACACTTATTTACTCTTATAAAAAAATAGATTCCGATTTAAAAAAGGGAGAGAAAAGTAATGATATGTCTATGCTAAAATAAGTCAAAAATATAATAAAAATTGAATATAAACAATAAAATATATTATTATCAAAGATGCAATTTCAATCAAACACTATGTCAAAATCCCAGGAATATTTTAATCAATATCCTTTTGAACTATCTGAATTTCAAAAAAAAGCAATAGAAGGAATAGTTAATGGTAATAATGTATTAATTACAGCACATACTGGTAGTGGAAAAACATTACCAGCAGAAGTAGCTATTAAACATTGGGTTAAAACAGCGCCTAGTAATAAAAATAAAATATTATATTGTAGTCCAATAAAAGCTTTGACTAATGAAAAATTTAATGATTTCAGAAATAAATTTCCTGATATACAAATAGGGTTAATAACAGGAGACGAACGTTTTAATCAAGATGCCCAATTAATATTATGCACTACAGAAATAATGCATAATGCTCTTAATAGACAAAAAAATGAAAAAAATGATACTATTCAAGATTTAAAATATAATATTTATGAAGAATTATATGGAGTTATATTTGACGAATTTCATTATATTATGGATGATGATAGAGGTTATGTATGGGAAGAATCACTTATTGAATTAAAAGAACAACAAATAATTGGATTATCTGCCACATTAGGAAATCCTGAAATATTAATTGAAAAAATGAACAAACTTAATAAAAGATCTACAATTTTATGTTCAAACAATAAAAGAGTTGTTCCATTAGAGCATAATATACTATATTTTGTTCCTGAATCTAGTATAAAAAAATTAAATACTGGATTACAAGATAGAATATTTAAATATGATGATTGTCAAATAATCAAAGATGAAAATGGATATTATCCTGAAAATTTTCATAATATTGTTAAAATAGATAATGATATATTTAAACAAAGTATTTATTCTTCAAAAAATCAAAAATTCTACATTATGAATGAAGCAATTAAACATATTAATAATAAACAACAATTACCTGCTATTGTATTTGTAAATAGTAGAAAAGGTTGTTACGATTATGCAAATAATGTCACGGTTCCTCTATTAGATAATGATAAAAAACTGTCTACTGTAAGTAAAAGAGCTATTGATATAATTCAAAAAAAAATTACTAATTGGAAAGAATATATTGAATTACCAGAATTTAAAAGGATAGTAAAAAATCTTGAAAAAGGCGTAGGCGTACATCATTCGGGTGTAACTACTATTTTTAGAGAGATGATAGAATTACTTTTCAAGGAAAAATATATAAAGGTTGTTTTTGCAACAGAATCATTAGGTATCGGTGTTAATATGCCCGTCAAAGCAACTTTACATACATCATTACAAAAATATAGTAACAATGGATTTAGATATTTTCATCCACACGAATTAAGTCAAATGTATGGAAGAGGTGGAAGAAGAGGAATAGATGATAGAGGATTTGTGTATTATTTATTTAATTTATATCATAAAAATCCTATTATTAATTGGGATTCATTTCAATTTATGTTAGATGGAAAACCACCATCTTTGAAATCTAAATTTAATATTAATTGCGAATTAATTATACGATTAATCGCACAAAATAAATCATATGATGAAATTATAAGTTTCATACAATCTAGTATAGCATATGAAAATTGGTGTTTAGAAAATATAAAAGATGTAGTAAACGATCATATTAATGTATTAACTAATTTAAAATTTATTGAAAAAAGTGAATCCGGAGAATATATTACAACTAATATAGGTGAAATTTCTTCTATTATTAATGAAATTCCCTCATTATCATTAGCTTCATTTATTTGTTCTGAATCAAATCAATATATATTACAAAATTTAACACCAACAGAATGGATATGTATTTTAAGCATATTCACTAACATCCGATTGTCTGATAATAATACGGTATATGATTATAATTCATTAGAACTTAATGTTAACTGTAGAGCAATGATAAAAAAAATAGAAAGAAATCTAAATTATTTTAGAAAAATAGAAATGGAAAAATTAATGTCAGGTAATGAAAACAAATATAATATTCAATATAATATTTGTGAACTAGTATTAAAATGGTGTAATGCAAATACATATAATGAATGTCATAAAGTTTATAACGAAGCAAAATGGTGGGGTATATTTTTAGGGGATTTTTCAAAAGCCATACTTAAAATAAATAATATTGCTTATCAATTGGAAAAAGTATTCACAAAATTAGAAAAAATAGATATAGTTCACAACTTAAAACAAATTCCAAAATTAACATTAAAAGCAGTAACTACCAACGAGTCTATATATATATAATTATTTTGTTTAAAAATATATATATGAGTTCTACATATGATTTCAATGATACAAATGCTTGGGGAGCAGGTGGTGTTCCATCTCCACCTGGTGATATCATTATTCCTTCAAATACAATTATTAGAATAAAAACGAATACTATATCAGATTATAGATATGGTAAATTAGTTATACCATCCAGTAGTAAATTAGAATTTTTTGATACCGATTTAACATTACACGTAGAAGTATTTGATTTAAGAGGATTATTATCAATGAATGCTAGATGTAAAATAACTGTTGATTATGTTAGTGGTAGTGTTCAAACTTTTCTATGGCATAATGTTGCATCTTGGACTAATTCAGATGCTGGAAACGCTATTCCTAGTGAAAATGGAGATATTAAAATACCACAAGGTAGAAGTATTACTATAACTACAGCTAGTTTAAGTAATCTATATACAACAAAGTATAATATGTTATATATTCCACCATATAGTGAACTTATTATAGATGGTAGTGTAACTAATACAACAATAAAAGTTGCCAGAACTGTCATTAGAGGTTCAATTACTACTGGTGATGCAACCAATTCTTTAACAGTAGAAGGTGGTGCCTCAAATATATTTTTACCTGTTTATTTAGATGCAACTGGAAAAGTTCAATCTTCTTCTACTAATGCCGCTTCTGTTATGGATGCTTCACATAATTTTACTATGACCTGTGTTGAAGCTAAAGCAAATACATTAGCTGCTATGGTTAAATATAAACTAGTTAATAATTCACCTCAATTTTCATATAGAAGTGAATATAAAACAGCTTTTGATAATCAATTATATAATGATATTGATTCACAATTTATACAAAAAGATAATGATTATTTTTTTAATGCAAATAAACCAACTATTAATAATACATTAAGTAAAGTATTCATACAATACATTGCTGAAAATATATTTTCTTTTGTAGGACAATTTGATTTACAAAATACTGGATTAATTTCTAATCACGAATCTATTCACCAAGATATATTAAATTCAAACTTAAATGAACAAGTAACAAATGCTATTATTAATGGATTATCTGAAACGTCTTTTACAACAAATACTATAGCTGAAACTATATATGAACAATTAAAAAATGAAGTCTCTTCTAGATTTAATGGTCACGTAAGTGGTAGCGAATATAATCTTCCATTTAAAGCAGGCGATGATATTGGATTATTTATTCGCTTAAGTTCTACTATTGTTGCTGTTGAAAATTCTGGATTAGATAAAATGCCTGCTAATTTTATTTATGATACATATAAAAATCTATTCGATACTAATAATCAAACATTTTTAATATTTGATGATGTAAATAAAACTGTTAAAACAACACCTACTACCTGGAAAATTGTTATTAATCTAGCATAAAAGGTAAATCACAAGGTGGTCTAGATAATACTACTATTTTGTTTCTAAACGTAGGCATAACTCTTCCTATTTCTCTACATTTTAAAAAAAATATTATATTTGTTTCCAACATATATGTAGTATAAATATTTTATTTTCAATCAAAGTAAAATTATTTTATAAATTGAAATAATTTTATAGTATTTATATGGTATTAATCAAATATGACTCAATATAAGATATTAACTCACGATAGAAACTATAGTAAATATACTTTTACTAATAGTTTTACACATTCTGATGTAACTGATTTTAATATAGACGCAAAAAAATTTAAATTATTTAATCACGATATATTTACATATCATGATGATAAAGTAACTATTTTACATTCTACTGTTCGTGAAAGTATTATACCCGGTGTACTTGTATTAGAAAAAAATATCAAAATGGGTGCTTATAAAGATAGATTCTTGTATAGATGTATACCTGATGATAAACGTCTTCCTGAATTTATAGTCCCGTTTAAATTAAAAAAAGAATTTTCAAAGAAATATGAAAATAAATATATTATATTTAAATTTAAATGTTGGTTTGATAATGCAAAATACCCTATTGGATTATGTGTAAATTCATTAGGTAATACAAATAATCTAGATAGTTTTTATGAATATCAACTTTATTGTAAAAGCTTATATGCTTCTATTAATCAATTTAATAAAGAAACTATGAAAAAATTACGACAAAAATCTGAAAAAGAATATATTCAAATTATTAAAGATAAATATAAACCTGAAGATAGAACTAATAACTGGAGAAACGGAGTGAAAATATTTAGTATTGACCCTGAAAATAGTAAAGATTTTGATGATGCATTTAGTATTTGGATTACTAATGAAGAAACAAAGTTTAATGTTATAAGTATTTATATTTCTAATGTATCTTTCTGGTTAGATACATTAGATTTATGGAATTCATTTTCAAATAGAATTTCTACTATTTATTTACCCGATAGAAAAAGACCTATGTTACCAACTATACTTTCTGATGCTTTATGTAGTTTAACTGAAGGCGATATAAGATTTGCTTTAACTTTAGATTTATATGTTGAAAAAAACACTGGTAAAATATTATTGCATAAATTTAAAAATACAATGATTAAAGTTGATAAAAATTTAAGATATGATACTGATGAAATGAATAATTATTCCGAATATAATACTTTGTTTCAACATATCACTCTTATGAATAAAAAACAAAAATATGTTAATAATATTAAAACTAGTCACGAAGTTGTTGCTTATTTAATGATTATAATGAATTATATGTGTGCCTTAAAATTAAAAAATAATAAATGTGGTATTTATCGTTCAGCCAAATTAAATAGCACCTATCAACCACCTAGCAATATAGATAATGATATACAACAATTCTTAAAAATGTGGCACAGTTACGGTGGTAAATATTGTAAATATGATGAATTAGAAAGTCACGATATGTTAGAACTAGATGCCTATGTTCACGCTACTAGTCCTATTCGACGTTTAGTTGACCTTCTTGTTTCTATTGAACTACAAAAAATTAATAATTTTACTCCTTTATCTGAAAACGCTTATAAATTTTATGAGTTGTGGACTAGTGATGTAAAATTAGATTATATAAATACTACTATGCGTTCTATTCGCAAAGTTCAAAATGATTGTTCATTATTACATTTATGTTATAACAATAAAACATTAAAAGAAAAAACATTTAAAGGTCATATCTTTGATAAACTTATTAGAAATGATAAATTATTTCAATATATGGTTTATTTACCTGATATTAATATGGTAAATCGATTTACTACTAGATTTGATATTGATAATTATTGCTATAAAAATTTTAAAATATATATCTTTATGGATGAAGCAAAATTAAAACAAAAAATTAGATTAAAAATTATTGATTAAATTTAGTTATTAATAAAATTATATTTTTTATTCTTGTAATACAAATGAATTTATTTCTTCATCAGTTAATCCCATTACTGCTGTCATTATCCTTCTCCTAACACTTGTACTGTTGTCATAATGTGTTACTTCCCAAGTTGGTACAGTGTTAGTTAAACCTCTAGTCATATTTACAGGTGAATGTATCATGCCTGAATCATATAATCCATTCATAATTCGCATTTCTTCCCAAGTTGGTTCAGTATTAGTCAATACTGTAGCTCCCTCATATGTTTCTTGCGGTAATGATTGATTTCTTTGTATTGGTGGAGGTGTAATACTTCTTATCATTGATTCATCAAATATATCTTCATCTCTATAACCTCCCTCCGGTGTTGATGGACCTACTAATTCAGGCATTGATGAATCTGTATCAGTATCCATATCTGAATTTTCTTCTTCTTCTGTACTTTCTCCTCCTATACGATTAGATACAAAGTGAAATCTCGTCTTATATTCGCTATCGTCTTCATAAAATAACTCATTTAGTTCATATTCTGTAAATTCAATATCTATATCATTTTCTTCTTCTTTATTTTCCATTATATCATCCATCCATTGAATTGTATCCATTATTCGCACCATTTCATTGGGTTTTATACACTCATTATTGCGGTTAAACTGATATGCTAAATCTTTATATTGATTCAGCATTATATGATGAAAATTACGTGTCCTTTTTTCAATTCCTTTATTTTTTTTATTTAATTGTTTTTGCCAGTAATCAACTCCTAATTTTGGATTATTTTTCCAATTCAATTTACTAGCAATATTACTATATTTATGATTTGTTTTTTCTAATTTTAATTGTTTTATTCTTTTTTGTAACTTTGACATTTTTTTTTCTCTTAAAGACAGTTCATAATTTATATTACGTAAACATTTTTCTGATATATAAATTTCATTTTCTACACTATCTAATTGAGATACTCTGTGTTTTAATAATTTTTTCAATCCATTTGCTAATTCTATTGATTTATAATTTTCTGCTCTACACATAGGACAAGTATTATTATGTTCATCATCAAACCATTTAATATGACATTTTTTACATAAAGCATGATTACAATTCAACATATTAACTGTATTGTTTATTGTTAATTTAGTATAACAACAAGGGCATTTTTTTATTTTTTGATATTCCATTATTTCATTGTTTAATTTTGCCTTTCTTAAAAAGGCAATTTCTTTTCTAACTGATTCTAGTTTATTCATTGTTTAATATATTTATATAATTATAATAAAAAACAATCAATTTTTATTATTATAATCAAAGAAAAAAAAAGCTATCTCCAGTCTTCCTATTTTTTTTATTTAATCTTCATCACTATATTCTGACCATTCTCCATCATCGTCAGTTTCTTCATCACTATTCCATTCTTCTTCACTAACTTCTTCTTCTTTATCTTCTAATTCTTCATCACCAACTATAAATTCATCATCATCTGCTATAAGAGATTGGTCAATATCAGATAATTTAAGAAATGAACTTATATTAGATACTAGATCACTAGGCAATACCATACCCATATCACGCCATATACTAGTAAATTCCAATACACTTTCTGTAAAGTCACGTAGTGCGTATCTATACATAGTATTATTGGAGTTCCAAGTAAATGTTGCGAATTTGCGACCATCTCTAGTAGTATAATAATTTTCATCGCCGTTAATATCATCGTATTTTCCTGGTCTATTAGCGTCATAACAATGCTGATAGCGATCTATAGCACCAGATACAAATTTTTCATCCTCAAATCTTTTTGGTGCCGAACGATTGCGAGTAGGATTACGTCTTAATGTTGTAGCCATTTTTATAGGTAATATTAGTATAAGTAATTATATTTATTTTGTAAAAAATGTTTTCAATTTTTTACAAACTTTGTATAATATTATTTTTTACTTTGTTGTTTATTACGACAGGTTATTTTACATATTTTGGCATTATCAGACCTTTTAAAACAATGTTTTCCCTTATTTTTTCCATAAAGACATAAAGCATGGTCACCTTCTCTCTTTATTTTTTCAGACCTCTTTTCTAATTCAGCTTGTTTTATACGTAGTCCTCTTGTTGTATTTTTACCATACTTTTTAAACGTATTTTTACGTTTATCACTCCCCTTTTTTCGTTTATTTTGGTTTGCTTTTTTTGACATTATTAAATCTTAATATATTCTTTTTACATTATATTTATAATATAAAAAAAATCAATTTTTTTTATACTTTGTATATTAATTAACATTCAACTGTTTTTTTTTTAGTTAGGTAATTTAAATAATAAGAAGGATTTATAGCAAGTGTCCAAGTTTTCACTACCATATCTAATGTAAATACACCTACTACGAATGTATAAACAGCATTTAATGAACCAACAGGAGATGTGCTATATACATTTCCTCTATAATAAGTTAATAGCAACCAGGTTGAATATTGATGAATAGGACCAGCCATCAATAACATACTAGATGGCATATTATTACCATATATAGTATTATATGAACTAACAGCGGTATAAATTGTGCTTAATAAAGAGCAAATTAAATTAAAATCTCTTACTGAACCTGTTGTTGAATCGAGAGCCAAACATAGTAAATTTACAACATATAATATTGTCCACATAGTATATAAACCGGGACTTTTCATAACACCATCTTCTAACTTAAATAATTTATCAGCAGATAAACACATATGAGATATAATATTATTAATTCTTTAACTTGATTATTTAAATTAATTATGCAATTGTTGTATTCTATTGTATAATATAGTTAATTCTTGAATAATTTGAGCTATCATTACCAAGTATAATGTAACAAAAAATATCATTAAAAAATCACGACACGTCATTAATTAATATAAAAAATATATTTTTATATTAATTTTTTAAAGCTTCTATCAACAATTCTTGATATATAGATTTATATTCTTTAAACCACCAATCTCCAAACCTTGATATAATATATAATTTATTTATAATTGATAAATTGATTGGTTTAATTATACAAGAAGGATTCATAACAATATAATCTCCTCCATATTCAGGAATAGATACAACATAATCATACTCATCTGCAAACCAATATTCAGTTCTCTCTACATAATCTTTTAAATATTTTTTTACTATAATCCCTGTATGTTTGTAAGTATTTGTTGTATTTGGTTTTAAACTTATTTCTCTTTCAACTGTAACAAATTCTCCTATATTAAAATCTGTCATATAATAATAAAAAAAATATATTTATATTATTTTATTTATTTTAAATACTCACTCTTTACTCACAATACTTACCTAAAAATACAACCCATAAGCACACAAATTTCTATAAAAATTTCTATGTTTTTCCCAAACCTCTATATCCATTTTTAAATGATAATCCTCTGCTTTACCACTCCATATAGCTCCAAATTCCTTAAAATATTCACAATCAGGAGAAGCTTCATGATTACCTTCTATTGCTACCCATCTATAAAAACTACTATCACTATCTTCCCAATCATGTTTTCTTAAGGCACTTTTATATTTTCTTATAGCTATTTTTTCCGGATCTACTATTTTTTTACTACCATTTTTCGTAGTCTTACCTTTATTAACCTTATCATTTTTTTTAACTTTCTCTTGTTTTTCCTTTTCCTTTAAAGCTTTTTTATCAGCCTTTTCCTTAATTTTTGCATCATAGGCAGGTCTTTTCTTTTCCCACTTACTTAAACTCCTATACTTATCAGCACCAGCAGCGTGTCTTAAGGTATACTTGCTTTTTAATTTCCAATCAGCTCCTACAGCCTTTTCACTCATTATATATACATCGCCACTATTAAGGTTTATATCAATTGGTTTTCCAACAGGCATACCATCCTTAAACCATTGCCATCTCATCGGATAGTTCCAACATCCTATACTAAGACATATAACCACTACTCTTTCAGTATCACCGTGAAACCCTATTCCAGTCTTTTTAAGGTCATAATATCTATTCCCTTCAACTACATTAATTACTACTTTAGTTTTACTACCAATAGCAATCAATCCTTTTGCTATATCATCTCGTAGTCTCTCTACAGCAGCATTAAGGAACTTCATTTTTTTAAGGTCATATATAGTTCCTTTACCTTCAAAAACAGCTGGCTCCTGTTCTCTATCAGCTACAAAGCATAAATTCTTTCTTGCTCTTTTATTCATTCTTTTACCTCTTACCTTAACTTCTTTACCATCAATAATTTCTGTCCTATATTTATTTGGATCCAAATACTCCGCATCCCATCTAATTGGTGCTATTTCCTTATAAATCTCAATATCATTATCGTGACCACCGTGCCAATTTGCAATATAATCCCTTAAAATTAATACTCTTGCTTGATTTTCGTCGCTTAAATCATTAATAGTATCATTCATACTTAAGGCATTAAGGTCTAATACCCCTACTGGTCGTCTATCACCATATTTATCCATATATAATTTGATTTTATTTTCAAAATAAGGACCCAATTCATCAATATCTTTAAATGTGAAGCCTTCACCCTTAATTGGCATACGACCTATAATCTCCATACCTCTATTATTCTCTCCACCCGGAGCCATAGTTAAGGACATTCTCTCTGTAGCCATAATTGCCTTCATTTCTTTATTACTTAAATTTTGCATATTCGTTTTGCTATCTAAACTCATTATAATTATAATTAATTTTTATTAACTAAATATAATTTCAATTTTTATAAACCAAAATTTGGCAATTCATCTTTGGTCAAAGAAATTACCTTATTTTCTTGTACTATATCTTTTGGTAAAATTATATCTGGTAAAGTTTGTTTTTTTACTTCTTCTTTCTTTTTTACTTGTTCTTTCTTTTTTACTTCTTCTTTCTTTTTTATCTTTTTTTTATTATTTTTTTTTGTATCTACCTTTATCTTTTCTGTAGTTGTTCTTTTAATATTCTGATTTTGCATGTACCTCATTATAATTTCTGGCAATATAGTTAACATATTCATATATGTTTTATATTTAAATACACATATACTACTAGATTCTGTAAATTTTACACTATACCACCAATACGATGGTATATATAATAACATTCCTTGTTTTAATTCTATATCCATTGATTTAACTTTATTAAAGTCTAATTCATATGATTTTTCTACTTTCCAAGGATTTATAGGTGATCTAAATTCAAAATTCTCATAATCTACTATTTTATGTAAATATTTCGTATTTGATGGCGGTATCAATTTTATGTTTACACTTCCTTCTGAAACATAATAATAATTTCTGTAATTTAACATATATCTTAATGGTGTAAATGAATCTATTGAACCTGTTATAAAATCATAATCACAAGATGCTACCATAGGTGGTCTTAAATATGAATCATTATACATATATGTTTTTATCGCTCCTGTTTCTTCTAAAAAATCATAATTATTTTCTGTGATATAACTACCCTGATTTCTAAATAGATTACCTGCATCTTTTAATAATACAGGTAAATACATATCTGATGAATTATCATTCAAATCTTTCATATTTCTTATATTTATATCAAATGCTCCATATTTATGTTCTAACATTGATAAATTACAATTACTATTAATATTTTCATTATTAAATCCTATTAATACTGGTTGTCTTAAATTACATATCTCTTCTAGTTTATCTTTAGAAGCTCCTTCTAAATTATATACTTCTAAATCATTACTTACATACAAATGATGTGTTATATGTAAATATATAAATAATACCAAGCTAAATATAAATATTGCAAAAAATACCTTCATAATTAATAATATTTTAGAAAGGAAATATTAATTTTTTCCGTATAAAATATATATGACAAGTGAAAAACATTCTTTTTTTGTAGAAAAAAATTTCTTATTTCTCATAAATCATCGCAAAGGTGCTAAATCTACATTAGTTGAATCTTATATTAATAATGGTGCAGTCGATGAACTCAAAGAAAATTTAGGTATATCGCATTTATTAGAACACGTTTGCACTGATGGATGGAAAAAATGTGGTGCTAAAGGTTGTAATGAATGGTGGAAAGAAAAAGGCGCTATAATGAATGCTTCAACTGGACAGACATATGTAAATTATTACATTAAAGCATTGCCACAATATTTAGATGATCAGATTGATTATATATTAAATCTTTCTGTTTATCCTGATATTACACATAAAAGATGCGAAAAAGAAAAATCTGCTGTTAAAAATGAACTATTAGTTCATAAACAAAACCCATCTCTTCCTATATATAACATTTTAAACAAAATGTTATTTTCTGTAGAAGGATTGGTATTACAAGATGATATTGACCAACAAATCAGTAATTTAAAAAAAATAAATCACAAAGATTTACAAAAATGGGCTGATAAATACTATGGTTCCGGACAAACTATTTTTTCTATTACTGGTGATTTCAAAAATAAAAAATTTAAAAATAATACCATTAATAAAATTAAAAAACAAGCTAAAAAAATTTTAAAAAAAGCCGGCTCAACTAAATATAAACGTTATTATTCAAATGTATTTTTACCCGGTATTAATGTAAAATATATTGAAAATGATGGTATAGATAATACAACTATATATTTCTCATTTCATTCTCCCATATTTCAAAGAGATATTGAATATTGGTATATTTCTCTTTTCAAAGAATTTGTTAATAATAGTATGCAATCTATTCTTATGCGTGAATTAAGAGAAAAAAGACAATTAATTTATACTATTCATGTTGAAAATTATACTACTACTTATGGTAGTTTTATTATTATCGAAACCTCTTGTGAAAATAGTGATATTTATAAAACTGTTAAAGTTGCTATTGATGTCTTTCAGAAACTAGCAACTGGTGCTTTTAATAAACACTTACTTGATTCTTGTAAAAATGTTTGGGAAGTTAAATTTCAAAATAGATGCAAAAATAATGATTGGTTATCTACATTTTATTCTGAACAATATGTCAATCAATTCAATGATTTAAATAATGCTACCATACATTCACCTGATGAAGTTGTTAGTATAATTAAAAATCTTAAACAATCTGATTTCGTTCAATTCATTCGTAAATATCTTGTATTCGGTAATATGAAATTAGCTTATCAAGGTAAAAAAGAAGAAAAAAATTTACGTGATAGTGTTATTAAAAATTTAGGAATTAAAAATGTTGTTATTGTAGATTAATAATTATTTAATATTTATAATTATTAATTGTTTGTTATATATTTAATCATATCTCGAAACTCTTTATAATCATCATTATCCCAATCTTCTTGATTTTCTTTTATATCTAATTTTTTTAATAACAACTCTTTTGCTTTTTTTGTTCCTTTAAAATCAAATTGTGTAATTGTTGGACCATATCTATTTTCAGTATGACAACCCTGTTCTTCACTATATATAATACTTAATTTTTCATTCGATTCAAATGTTACATTTAACGTTCCATTCATCCAATGAGCATATTCATCTTCTTTGCTATAAGTATAATTACAACTACATTCTACTTGCAATTTTCTCATTTTTTTTATATCATCTGCTTCTATATACTCTTGTAAACGTAATTTCATTTCTTCATTATTATTCATATTCTTAATTTGTTAAAAAATGTAATAATTTATTAGTTTCAATTTTTTAATTATTAATCATCCAAAAATGGTGCCAGGTAAAATTTCACATAATTTACTGGTTTATGTTCTTCTTCATCCTCATCATCCTCTTTTTTCCAATCATCTAAATTAAACAACATACATAATGGATTATCTTTTATAAAATGTAATGTCATTACTTCATTCAACTTTGTAAAACTACAAAATGATTGTAGATTTTGTAGCATAAATGTTCCTGAATAACTTTCTCCTTCTTCCAATGCATACTCTTCTATATCTTTTTCTTTTATTCTAACTTTCATATTTCCCACATCTCCTGATGTTTCCATATATATATTATCGTCTTCGCCCATATCTATTTTTACATATTCACCAAAATATTTTAATTGTAATATTATTCTTGTAAATTCTATTGAATTCATTGTAACATCGGCTAATGTTTCCATTTCTGGTATTTCTAATTGTTGACTATCTATATCCATCATTTTTATTTGAAATTCTTTATCATGTCCATTTCCTTCAAAATAAATTAATAATTTTTCTGAACTTTCTTCGAATAATGAAATTTTTATAGTTTGTCCATCTTGATAACATTTCATTACATTTGCTAATATTTCACAATGTATACCTACTATTTTATCTTTTAAATTACCTTTACTTTCATCAAACCAATCTTTTGTTAAATTCACTTCTATAATAGAAGCATTACCCATTGATAACCCTTGAGTATAAATTCCATCTTTTCCAATAATCAAATTTGTTTCAGTGCATATTTTATGCATATTTGTAAAAATAGTAATAAATTGGTTTATTTTGTCTTTGCCTTTTATTTCGAAAATCATATCTAATATTATTACTTTTTTTAATTTTTTAAATTTAAATCAATTTTTATAATTTAATAATTTAAATTATAAAATCTAATTTTCATTTTCTACTTTGTTTATTGCTTCTTTTACCATTTTTTTTATTTCTTCATCTTGATTACTAGAATCAAATGGTATATTAAATACTTTCTTTTTATCTTCTATTTTCATTTCTATATTTTCATTTTCTTCTAATATTTTTGCTTTTGGTTTATTTATCTCTGTTGATACCTCTTTTCTTACTTCTATCTTTGTTACTTCATGTTCCAATTGTCTTATCTTATTATTTAATTTTTTATTTTCTTCTTTTAATTCTAACATTTTTTTATTATAATTTTCATTCATACTATCATATTTTAATTGAAATTCATTTTTTGTTGTTTCAAATAATAGTTTTAGTTTATTTTCCATATGAGCCATTTTATTTTCCATTAATCCTTTTTGTATTTCATCATTACCAATATTTCCAAAATCCGTTTTTTTTAAACTATAAAATTCTAATCTATTTAATCTTATTTCGTGTAAAGATAATAATCGCATATTTGGGTCATTTGTCGTTGATGCTACATTTTGTAATTTTGCATTTTTTATTTCTAATGCGTCAGCTTCACTTGTTTGTTGTAATGTTGATTGATTTTGTGATAATAATGGTGAATCATTTAATGTTGATACTGAACCTTGAATTGTATTTGTATCATTCATTTGTTGTGATTGAGCTTTTCTTATATTCATTATATTATTTTGCATTTGATTTGTAAAATTTTGTGATGTTTGTTGCCAATTCATATTTCCATCAAATGTTGCTTTTGGAACCCCTTCTAATGCACATGTTGATTCTCCTGGTCGTTTTCCTTTTAATCTTCTATCAAATCTACTCATTATAATTGTTAAATATATTATATTAAACAATTATACACGCATATTCATTTTAATTGATTCATTGTATTTATAATTATTTACTTTAAAATCTTGAAATATATAATCATCTATTAATTCTCTTTTTTCTAATATATCTAATGTTGGAAATTTATGCCATCCATCATACGATGCTGAATTTAATTGATATTTTAAAGCTTCTACATGATCATCGTATATATGACAATTTCCTATAAAATGTATCAATTCCTTTGCTTCTAAATCACAATGATGTGCTATTAAATGTGTTAAAAACGAATAACTTGCTATATTAAAAGGCAATCCCAATCCCACATCTGCACTTCTTTGATATAATGTACACGTTAATTTATTATTTTCCGTTACATGAAATTGTGATAATACATGACAAGGTGGTAATGCCATCTGATTTAACTGACAAGGATTCCAGGCTGACATTACTAATCTTCTTGATGTCTTCTCTTTTTCATCTTTTAAACTATTAATTATATTTGTTAATTGATCTACACCTGCTCCTGTATAATCAAAATCACAATTAAAATATGGTGCATTGAAATGTCGCCATTGATGTCCATATACTGGTCCTAAATCTCCCTCTACATTATATATTAATCCTCTACTATCTAATGATTCTCTACTAGCATTTTTATTCCATATTTTTACACCTTGATTTTTCAATATATCGTTACTTGTTTCTCCACTTATAAACCATAATAATTCTTTTAAACAAGATTTCCAAGCCATTTTCTTTGATGTTAAAATTGGCATTGTTTTGTCTTGTAAGTCAAATCTCATTGCTGAACCTATATGTGTATAAACATATCCATTCCTTGTTTTTTCTTTTGTTCCTGACTCTAATATATGTTCTATCAATTTCAAATAATTCCTTTCTGGATGATAAATTTTAGATAAATTTCTTAATGTATACATATTATTTTAAACATAATTATATCTTTATATATTTTTTTTTATTCTACATATAAAACATATGGAAGGCGTTGAAAATACAGCTAATAATGCAACTAAAGAAGTAAAAGGATTCGTTCAACATTTATTAAAATTTGATAATGATACTCAAGCAGATATGACTAATGCCGCTCAATATTTAGCTTTAATATTATTACCTTTAGGTATGGCATATAATTTCATTAATACTGTCATTCCCAAAACTGATGAAAGTAAAGGTAATATTGAATTATTAATAGAAGTATTTGGACATACAGCTATGCTTTTATTAACATTATATGTTCTTGACAAAATCATTACATATATTCCTACTATCAGCGGTAGAGATCATGACCCTATTACCGAAAATTCATACAGAATGGTTATTGTTGGTTTAGGAATAATTGCTTTTGCTCCAAAAATTCGTGAAAAATTAACCGTCGTTTATAATAGACTAATGGATGCTTGGAATGGAACTCCTGAAAAACCTAATAAATCTAAAAAAAATAATAATCAAAATACTGGTTCTGTTAGTGTTACACAACCTATCACTGGCGTTCCTCAAACTATGCCAACACAACAACAACATTCTCCTGATTATTTAGGACAACATAATCAAATGCAACCTCCTTTACCACAAGCTACTAACCAAGCTCAACAACTACAAAATCCTAATGTTCCACAGCAAGAATCTTTTCAACCTATGCAAAACGTTCCTATGGCCGCTAATGAAGGATTTGGTGCATTCAGTTCATTTTAAATATAATATAAATTTTTTTAAATTATATTATACATTTTCTTTCAAATATTTTTCAACATCTGATAACCAATTTGATGGTATTTGGTAAATATATTTTGATTCTTTATTTTCACTCATATCTTTATTTCCATCTATTATCATTTTTTTTGGTTCGGACATTAACCATTTATTATGATAATCATTGCATTTTTTTAAATATTCTAATGGTATTCCTTCTTCTTCATTTCTATTTCTCTTCAATACTCTTTCATATGCTTTTTCTGGTTCTGTTTTCAAATATATATTTCCTGTTAATGGAAAATCTTTAATAAATTCATTATACCACCTATTATAAATGTTATAATCCAAAGTATTTATTATACCATCATCATATAACATTTTACAAAACACATTCTTATCTGATGATATAGACCTTTCTGTTATAACTACTACTTCACAACCATTATCTCTTATATTTTTCAATTGACTTATTCTTGATATTAATGTTGTTATTTGAAACGAAAATCCCCATTTCTTTTGGTCTACATAATAATTTTCTATTAAATTTTTATTATTTTCATCTACTATATTTTTCCAATCATCTACTGGTTCTTGTAAAAATATAATCTCACGTCCTATATTGTTTTGTAAACTTTCTTGATTTTCTTTTAATAAATGTATTAAGGTTGATTTTCCAGAACCTATATTTCCATCTAAACTAAAAATTTTTAAAACCATTATATTATTTATCGTGATCCTTTTAAATTCATTCACTTTTTATTTTCTAATTCTTCTTTCATTTCTTCTTTTAATGTTGGTAATGACCATTCTGCTATATCTTTTTCCATCTTTTTCATATAATCCGACCAACTCTCTCCCTTTGCGCATCCTTTCCATATCTTATTTTCTATATCCAAATATTCATCTTTCTTTTCTGGATTGGTTGCATGGTCTGGATTTTGTTCTTTCCATTCTGTTTCCATAACCAAATGTTGTTTTGATTTCAAATTTCTTATACATCTCTCTATCGGACCTTTGCCATCTGAAATTCCATTCATTTCTGTTGAAGGTTGAGTCTTTTTCCATTCATCATCATCTTTTACATAAAATTTCTTTCTTTTTACATCCGCACAATGTATTGGTCTTTCAGTTATTGGAACATCTTCTAACTGCTTTACCAATATATTTGTTATTCCTTTTTCTGGTCCATGAAGCTTTGTATACATTACATCTTCTAATTGAACCTTTATTTGATTTACAAAATCAGTTAAATTAGGCGCATTTTTACATTGTTGATTTAAAAATAGATTTATCGATATATTATTATTATAACAATTATCAAAGTTATTAGTAGTACCTGAACTATGTTTTTCATATGCATTTATTGTTTCTTCCTTTAATTTTAATTGTGTTTCCAAAGATTCTACTTTTTGTTCTAATAATTTTGTTTCCAAGGATTCTACCTTTTTTTTTAATTCTTCTATTTTTTCATTTTCATATTTTTCTTTTTCTTTGTTTTTTTCTTTGATTTTTTCTAATTTTTTGTTTTTTTCTTTGATTTTTTCTAATTTTTTGTTTTTTTCTTTGTTTTTTTCTATTTTTTTTTCTATTTTTTTTTCATTTTCTTCAAAATAGGACAAATTTGATACCTTTTTAATGGTAACATTTGGGTAACTTTTTTCTCCAAATGATAACATTTTTTTCCTAAATTGAATACAAATTTTTTTGTGACGAGATAACCCGCTACGGTGTTTATAACTTTTTCCACATACACAGCATAAGTTTTGTGATTTTTTACTAATCGAGCCAATATTTCTCCTATGTTTGTTGGTGTTAAGATGTTTTCTATAATCTTTTTTATATGGTGTCGTATAGTCACATACTTGACAAAAATACAATTTTGTCCTATTGTTATCATTCATAGTTATATATATAGGATAACATTTTTTTCCTAAATTGTTTTTTTAAAAATATATAAAAAAAATTTATCGTAACAATGAAAAAAATTAGTTAATAAAAATTTCCTACATCTTCTAGTGAAAAAAAAAATTTCAAAAAAAATCAAAAATATTTTAGATCTTTTCTGGAAAATGGACAAGTACAAAAGTTGTCCAAAATTGAATTTCATTTTTGACTTTTGGAAAAAAATGAACAAAAAAGAGATCGTTTTTTCAGTGCTTTTTTTTCAGCTCTTACTGACGTGTTAGCATATTTGAAAACTAGTTAACAGTTTTTGTTACGATTATGGTGAGGTGTTTTGAAAATTTTCCAAAACGTGAGCATTTACCGTAACAAACTTTTTTGTAGCTGAAATTTCCAGTAAGGTCAGTAAGGGATTTTACTACTTTTCACTTTTGTTAGCATTTTCAATAACAAATATTTTTATAG
>Ga0163109_10000831_pt1 | contig 24412 bp, 13 predicted proteins | sample CRUFie1St13metaG_FD_108704 | JGI IMG/M metagenome (GOLD analysis project Ga0163109, IMG submission 108704) | Marine microbial communities from the Costa Rica Dome - CRUD Field 142mm St13 metaG | ecosystem: Environmental > Aquatic > Marine > Oceanic > Photic zone | place: Costa Rica: the Eastern... | reverse complement strand
TCGTGGACCAAATATCCATATGCACTCGAGTCATGTTGCTCGCGTCAACGGGATTCGATGTCGTTTCAATACCGGCGAAGCCAAGTCCCGAGTATCGTTTCGTCAATCCATTCCCAATCATCAAGTTACTCACCACGGGCGCAGGAGTACTCCCTGAGTTTGCAAAAGTATCGACCATAACATCCGTGTATGCATCACTGAAAACAGAAATGACGTCCGCTGCAGGAATCGTAGGATTCGGAGCCGCGTTCGATGGCGTTGTCGGTGGAGGTGGAGGCGGCGGAGGTGGAGGCGCAGAATGGTCGTCGTAAAAGTAAAAATTATCCAAATAGACCGTGCCACCGCTCGGATCCATGCCAATAACGAACTGCGCAACCGCGGACCGTCCTGTGAGTCCAACAAAGTCGCTCAACGGGACGTCAATGCTGTACCAAGCACCGTTGGTGAGTGAAGGCATCGAACCTGAGTCGAATTGAAGTTCGTGTTCACTATCATCACCACCACCCAAGGCGCCATCCATACCGAAATCGATGATTTTCAAACGAAACGCGGTGATACTGTCAGACCAAATATCAAGATGGACATTCGTCATCGTCGAGGCATCAATGGGATTTGAGTTGGCCTCAATTCGGGCATAACCGAGACCCGCATATTTCTTGATATGGTCCATCCCTACCATCTCTTCAGTCACGCTTGGTGTAGGTGCACTCCAGGATGCAGCAAATGTATCAATAGCAACATCGGTATACGCATCGCTGTAGACAGAAATCACATCACCTGATGCTTGTGTGGGTATAGGCGCAGAAGTGGTAGGCATTGGTTGAGGCGGTGGAGTTGTACCATTATCGTAAAAGTAAACGTTATCGATATACACACTTGAACCGCCAGGTGCTTGAGTCATGACCATCTGAGCTAAGGCAGAACGACCGTTCAATGCAGCGAACGCCGACATCGGTACGTCTACACTTACCCAGCTTCCAATTGCTAACGGGGGCGTTGAACCTGCCGTTGTATTGATCTCAATTTCGGCTTCACTATCGTCTCCGCCGCCAAATGCGCGATCCATACCAAAATCGACCAGGTTGATTTTGAAGGATGCTGCATTCGGTGTCCAAAAATCCAGATGAAAGTGAGTCATGTTAGATGCGTCGACTGGGTTAGAGGTGAATTCGACCGCAGCAAACACCATATTCGTATATTGTTTGACGTTATCTCCTGACACGACGATATCCGCGACATTCGCCTGGTCCCATGAGGCAGACCAAGTATCGACCGACACATCCATGTATGCGTCACTATAAAGCGAGATGACGTCTGTACCAGATTGCGTCGGTGTTGGCGCGGCCATCATCGGCATCGGCGGAGGAGGAGGAGCTCCACCAGTTCCGTGGAAGAGAACATTGTCGATATACACGGTTGCATTTCCAGGGACAGCAGACACGACAATCTGTGCAATGCTTGTACGAGACGATAAGCCTGTGAAGTCATTCAGTGGAATATCGATGATATTCCAAAGCGACTGCCCCAGGGGAGGCATAGAGCTACTATTGATTTCAATTTCGTGTTCAGAGTCGTCACCGCCGCCAACTGTTTCATCCATCCCATAGTCGACGAGCTTAACTTTGAAAGCAGTGAGAGAGTCACTCCATACATTCATGAAAAAGTGAGTTCGGTCAGACACATCGATGGGGCTCGAGGTGAGTTCAACGGCTGCGGACACAAGACTTGTATACTTCTTCGCGGCGTCCCCATTGATCGTTTCATCAGTGACGTTTGCCTGACCCCAAGTATCGACCGTTACGTCCGTGTACGCATCACTGAAAAGTGAGGTCACTTCTGCGGGAGGGAAAAGCGGAACCGGAGCAGCCATGGCTGGCCCCGGAGGAGGCGGTGGAAGCATTCTCTTGAAGAAATAAATATTATCGACATATACGGAACCACCACCAGGCGCACCGCCAATGATCAACTGAGCAATATTGCTTCTACTTGTCAGCCCACGAAAATCACTAAGAGGGATATTGAATTCCACCCATTGAGCGGGCACCAACGGAGGATTCGTAGCCATGCTGAAGCTAAGTTCTTGTTCACTGTCATCGCCGCCGCCAAACGCGCCATCCATACCGAAATCGACGAGTTTGATACGAATTTCAGACAAATCCTGTGTCCAAACGTCGATGCTGAAATGAGTCATTTCTGTAGCGTCAACAGCGGCGGAGGCAAAATCGATGCCCGCATACGACAGATTGGAATATTTCTTCATAGCGTTACCGCCAATATCTTCATCAGAAACATCCGCCATATCCCAGGGCGCTGACCAGGTATCAACAGTGATATCCATATAGTCATCACTGAAAAGAGAAATCACATCCGCGGATGGTTCCATAGGTGCAGGGGCTGGCATTGAGGGCCCCGCAGTCGCTAGGACCGAAACTGTGATCGTTCCCGTAGCGGCGATCCCGCCTAACAAGCCGCTCACTACAGCACTTCCAGCCGCGTTGGCTGTTATCATTCCTTTCGCATCCACGGACGCGACGGCCACGTCAGATGAGGTGAAGTCGAAGTAACTGTTGGCTGAGGCAACTTCTATTTTAGAACCGTCAACATCGAAAGAGGCTTTCAAGTTTTCGATCTTTACAGACTCACCAACTCCGAGCGTGTACAAACTTGACGGGATAATGGGCTGAACACTCGTGATCTGACCCATCGAGAGAGATTCAAACTGAAGTTCGTCAATCCAAAAGCTATAGGCACCCGCGTCCGAATTTTCAGCAAAGTGGAACAACCCTTGCACGGAGGTCGCTTTGGTACGGTTCGGAATGGGAATAACATAGCGAGTCCACGTAGGCGTCAATGCAACGCTTTTGTATTCAGCACTGTAAGTTGTATCTACCGTATCGTTCCCAACTCCAAAAACATCCACAACTGCAGCCTTGCTGCTCTTCGCCCAGAAGGTAATGGCATTGTAAGATGAGAAATCAACCGGCATTGCGCTTCTAAGCGCAGCGCCGGTGAAGCCCATCGCTGGAACTTCCACTTTCATCGAAGCCATTCCTGTTTTGTACTCTGTCGAGTCGACACCAATGAGGTTGACTGCGCCCTCGAAGTCTTTGAGCTCGATTCCAGAAGCAAAATCATCATCGAAGACGACTGGGTACTGTGCCACCATAGAAGAAGCAGTCACTTGAATCGTGGCTGTACTCTGAACTGCTCCAACTTTTGCAGTAAGCGTGGTCTCGCCAAGCTTTATACCAGTCACCTCACCTGATGCCGTGACGGTCGCTATGGACAAGTCGGATATCTCAAACGTGAGATTCTCCAGCATCGTTGAGGAGGTATTGTCGTCAAACTTGCCCGTTACGGTCACTGCAACAGATTTTCCTTCTTCTACCGTGACGACCAACGGCTCAATTTCAAGTGAGGTCAGCGAAGGTCCCATGGTCACAACTCCGCTGTCCGGTGGGTCCATCATGACCGTTCCAGCGTCATTGTTAGATGACGGTAAATTCAGGTTACAGCCGACGATAAAGAGACCCGCGAACAGATACGACAATCTATTTGCAGTGCTTTTTTTACTCATTTTACTTCTCCTGGCTGAGCGTCGCGCTCAACTTTGAATACTGATAAGAATCTCATTTTTGTGACCTCTCAAAAAGCTTGACGTAATCGACCGACTTATTCCTGTTTGTGGAGCGGGTTCGAAGCGAGATAGTTCACGAGTTGACCCGATTTTGTTGAGCGAGAGACGCCGGTGTTTCGCGCAAACAGCCGACGAGTCCGAAATAAATGATACTTTCAAAACGCTCAATAACGAATCCTACGACTTAGGGCCCAAAGAGAGTCAAAAACCCACTTTGTTTGCATGCCGGATAGAGAAAACACCTCGAAGGAATATGTGTCAACCATCACACTTCGAGCAAAACCTCCAATATTGATTGTATTTTGAGCGAACTGCACGTTGGCAGCATCTTTTGATTCAAGTTACTTTATTTACGAGGCGAACTAAGCCATGACAAAAAGCGCAACAAAGGGGTTAAACACTTAATCTTTCGGTCATCCTCTCTCTGATTTTGTCCGGCCAGGAGCTAAGGAAGTCTCACGCTCACTCCAATGTTTAGCCCAAGTGCTCTCTCCATGGTGAGGTTATGTGAAAGGTCTATTTCAAATGACAGTTCTTGGTTAAAAGCAATACGGGTGCCAGCATGGCCTCGAGCGATAATGTAACTACTTAGAAAGGTACCGAAATCGCTCCGTCGCTTACTTACGTTTGTATTGAACGCATGCATACCTAATCCAAGGTCAACAGACAAATAAGGAATCACTGCAAGCGTCCCCGCAATATGCAGAGGAGTTTTGCCGAAATTAGTAAGCTGCGCACCGAGCACACCATATGCCTCGAAGAGATGAGTACTCGTCCCTGCAAATCCATAACTCGCTCCTCCGCCATAACGAAAAGCGCCCTTTCCCTTTGTATACGTGACATCAAATTGGTTAACCACCGAGTTGTCGTCGATTTTCGACGAAAAGGGATAAGCGAGGATATACTTACCGGTGAGTAATCCTGAACGGTCAAACGAATTTGCGAGAACATTCAGTTGCCTTCGCTCTTTTCGAGTCAATACACGAAGCGAAATTATCTTGTTCAGACCAGGTTCTAAATCAATTTGCCCGGTCTTCGACTCTCCATCACGAAGAACTAACTTGTACGGTAGTTTGCCAGAGCAACGAGGAAAAACCAAAATGCGATTCGCGGCCTTTGATTTTCCATCAACCGTTAGACTTGCTTCTTTTTGCCCTACTTCGAATGTAATTTGAGGAAAATCGACCTTCGACAGTTCTGGACGCAACACGAACTGCTTTTTATCCTGAATTTTAACTCTCTTACTAAAATTGCATCGTTTACTGGATTTTATCTCAACCAAAACGTCGCCAGCTGGGACAAACAATGGTGTAGACATTGGTTGTGCCACTTGATCGACAAACAGCTTTCCATCCTCACTTTTTGCGTCAACTCGAATCGATTGAAAAAAGATCTTTCCGCCCAATTCTTCTAGTCGAGCCGCTTGGGTCTCAAGTGACCTCGCAATTTGTCGGTGAGACTCAGACATATCAGCCCAAAACACAGGATAGATTTCAGAAACAAACCGTATATTACTCAAGCATGCTGAAACGACTCTTTGCCGCAATTTAGGTTCGTCAGGCATCTGTTTTTCACATTCTGACACGCGTTCTAGGCGAGCGATTGTCGCACTTAGTAGCTCTTGATAGCCTTGCGATGCGCAGACTTCTTTACCCTTTTTGCTCCATTCGATGTTCAAAAGATGGACGTCAGATTGAATACTCAACTCTTTCGAGATTTCGAATTTTTCATCTTCTTCGTTTGCACTCTCTTTTGATACAAACGAATCGCTGATACGACTGGAAATCGTTTGAGAGAGTAACTCCAACGCCTCTTTTCGATTCTTTGCACATGCCGTAAATTTTTTTCGCGCCTTGGATGAAGGCTTACTCTGTTCAGAGATTGCAGAATCAATAGCATTCTGCGGAGCGCTCTCGGTTCCGCTCTTGAACGCGCGTCGAAGAAGTTCCTTTGTTTGGACCACCATTTTTTCGAACCTGCAGGAACTCGATAGTTGTTTTCGATCACCTACTCGGAGTCCTTTTCTGTTCCGTTCCTCAACAGAGACCACACACCTCGACCCCAAACCGAAAAGGCCTTTTCGTACCAACTCGAACTCGATAAGAAACCAGGTCTGCTTTGGAGAAGCTCCTAGACGACGACTAAAGCAGTCCGACGATAAACAACTCTTCATCGCTTTCGAGCGATTGAGAACCTTCTGATCGTACTGAACCGCCAAGATTTTCACGACTGATCGCTCAAGTCGTGCAATATCAAGCGCTTGAATCTTTTCGCCCACATCTCGAACTACGACCACTACCGAAGAGGCCCGAGCAGTGGCGATACTCAGGTTGAAAGAGAGCACAAACACACTTAGGGCAGTCCAAAGCTTCACTCTTTCTCCATAGACGAAGAAGAGGCGGAGACTCAACCGATACCAACGGGAATTGCTATGGGTACACGTACCGAGCTGACTTAGCGGCCGTCGAGGTGCACAGCCTGAACGACGCATGATCCTCACACCGCAGGACAGGTTGGTCAAAACGAAATGACCGCTCGTCGAACTTTCCGGACGTACTATCTCTATTCTCAAGCCTTGACAGTAGGCGCTCAAGCCATCGTAATTATTGAATATTTACAATCAGACAACCTAATAAGAGTACAGAAGCCTAGACATCTGAAGCAGGATTTTTGTTGATCTCGACCTGCATTTTACCGATGAGGCTGGCGTGACCACTGCAGCACCTACCCATTCGCAAGCGTTTCGAACTCGGCGATTCCTCAACTGGTTTCCTCTCGGACTCGCCTACGCATTTCTCTACATGGGACGATACAATCTTACAGTCTTCAAGCGAGTCGTGCCCGATGACGTGATGACCAAGCAAGAATTTGGTGCCATTTTTGCCGCAGGTGCGATCGTTTACGGCTTCGGGTTCTTGGTGACGGGACCTTTGGTCGATAGATTTGGCGGCCGTAGAGGGATGCTGATCGGAACAGCCGGTGCCATCTTCATGAATGCAGGAATCGGCGTTGCACTCCTTGGAACACAACAATGGGGCTGGGAACTCGCCTTGCTTCCTGTAGTCACCGCTTTGTTTTGCGGGAACATGTTTTTCCAATCTTTTGGTGCCATATCAATCGTCACAGTAAAAGCTCCCTGGTTTCACGTCAGAGAGAGAGGGACTTTCTCGACGATATTTAGCTGTATGATCTCCTTGGGTATCCTGTTCGCTTTTGATTGGGGCGGTGCAATTGCTGATGCTACAGCTCCCAAAATTGGTGAACTCACCATTATGGCTAAGTTCTTTCATGCAATTCTTCCTCTTGGCGATGGTGGCATAGATCAGCGTTACTACATGTTCTTTACACCCGCTTTCATGCTCACTCTTATGTGGATTGCGATGTTCTTTTTACTTCGAGATAACCCCAGTGAAGCAGGTTTCGATGACTTTGATACCGGCGAAGAAGCTCTTTCTGACGATGGAGAGCGACTTCCACTTGGAGTCCTCATCAAGAAAATTTTTAGTCATCCGATTATCATCATCATCATCGGAATTGAGTTCTGTAGCGGCATCATGCGTAACGGAGTTATGCACTGGTACCGTATGTACGCTAAAGCAGTCGGGTCCACCGACAACATCGTTTATGAACACTGGGGACTCGTTCTATGTGTTGCCGGTATCGTCGGCGGTATTCTTTGCGGTTGGTGTTCAGATAAGTTCTTTCAATCAAGACGTGCTCCCATGGCTGCTGTACTCTATGGCACGATGCTTCTCTTCACGGTTGTCATGTATTTCACTGTATCTGGTGGACCTTGGTTACCTATCTCTGCCGTGATTATGTCCATGGCGGTAATTGGAGTGCACGGAATTTTGTCGGGGACCGCCACAGTAGACTTTGGTGGCTCGAAAAATGGTGGGACCGTAGTTGGAATCGTAGATGGCTTTGTATACCTAGGCGCCGCTATTCAATCTGTTTCTATTGGTGCCCTGGCACCCGTTGGAGATGCAGCCAAGAATGCAGATAACTGGTCAAACTGGCCGCTTTTCCTCATGCCTTGGGCTTTCGTCGGTTGCCTACTCGCCGCGAAGATCTGGAACGCCGCACCCAAAAAGAAAGGCGGCTGAGGCATACCTCACGCCGCCCTCCTGTTCAAAGTAGCTTTACACTACGTTCGAACAAACACGTTTCGTTCTTCTATCAACTTTGTGGACCGAAGTTCAGACCCGGGCATTTTTCTTCGAGCGTTAGGCAAGCAGCACCCGGTGTTGGCGTCGATGTCGCCGTCATGCTCGTGTCGTTAAGAAGCTCCGAGCAACTCTTCGACGCAAACTCTCCAAGCGTGTCTTCGTATTCTTCATATCCTTCATTAATACAGTCCTCAATTTCCGCCATCGTTGCACCACACATCGTTAAGTCGACCATTTTACATGAGGCGATAGAGTCACCACCTGCCATTGCAGTCGCTGCGGTACATTCCATAACCGATGCTTCACAAATGGCTTCACCGTCAGCCATCGCGTCAAAAGCGGATGCGAATGCTCCTGCGAGGGTTCCAGCAAACTTACAAGATGCTTCTTTATTGTCTTCCGCGAACTGTGCTTCAAAGTCGACAAGTGATTCGCAAAAAGTCGTCAAGTCGCTATCAGAAAGGTCGCTCGCGACTTGGCCGCCGGAAATGCCGCTAGAGAAAGAACTTGAGCAGCCGGCAGCCAGGGTCAAACCTAAAAGTAGGCTGGGTGTAATTGTAGTTAGTCTTTTCATTCTCAACGTCTAGCAGAAAATGTATTGTCTCGCCAAAAGGCGAACGGGCTGTGATGGCACTCACTCACAAACGACTGAGATAAAATTGAGGGTCACCGCTTGAGAGAGTCCCGACTCTCCCCGCTCCCCAAACAGATCAAAACCAACCTCTTTTTTGCTACAAAACACCGTAATCACTACAATATTAGAGATATAAAATACCTCCCCTACTCTGGAATGAGTGGAACCAAAAATAGAATCAACCTGATTGATTCCGCTGGACGTCAAATTATACGCTCATATTTTTTTCATTTGCAGACTCGGAGCAATGTTTATCGTTCGAATCCCGCTTACACTTGATTCACGTCCGACAAAACGTTCGAGTATCACAAACGATGAGTTGAACAGCCTTGTTAACAGACTGAAATACTTTTGAGCAGTATATGCCTTTTTGATTCAAACAAACGTCATTTGCCGACACCTACGAAAATCGAAAAACTATTTCGCTTTTTCTTTTCGCGAATATTCACGGTCCTCGTCATTGACTGAATAATGGTGACCGACCCAGTTTGAAAGGGCGCTATCGGCTTATTCACTCTCTGCAATGTCATCGTCAGTATCGTTATGAACATTGTCTGCGAGATACACGAACACAACTCAGCTCTGTCGAATCGTCTCAAGCAAGATAGGTTGCGGTGTGCCTTGCTAGGCACACCAAACAAAAAAACCACAATATGGCACGTCGCGTTTTTGCACAGAAAATATGGCGTACAGCCTCCACTCAAATCGAGGACACATCCTTATCACCCACCACAGGCTTCGGCGTCGTCATCTAAGCAGACCAACAGAAGAATGAGTGTACGTAGAGTTTCTGGCTGGCAATCCCCTTAATTGTGTTCCTTAACGGGACCAGAAGGACCCACCAGCAGATGAATACCCTAGTCTCAGACTTTCCCGACGGCCAGCCCGCAGGTCTTGTTTCCGCCAACTTCCACCACAAGTTTATGATTCGGGCGGCCAAACATGAAGTTTGGGCCTGGCTAAACGACCCTAGAACATTCATCGACAATCAACCGCCGCCCTATCGAGTGGAATTTATACCTGAAAAGTTCGACGTGGGCGTCTTCAACAATCATCACGGTCCTTTTTTGAATTTACCAGCGGTCATTACTGCTATGGAGGGAACCGATTATCGAGAGATGCGCTATTTGTACGGCAGCTTCGTACTCGGCCTGCGGCTCATCCGACCAACCGCAATAAAGTTCTGGCTCGTCCACACCCACCAGGGAGGGACGGAGCTGCAACTCGCTCTCGAAAGCCTCGTCCATCCATGGATTCGGGCCCCCTGGCTCTTCGCTCAGAAAATATTCTGGAAGTCGTTCGAGGCTACGGTAGAGCGCGGCATTCGACGAAGGAGGAAGGGGCGCGTTACATGACCGAAAACGAACTGAAGGCATTGCGTAGAGATATATTCGCACACCTGCGAATGGCGGCTCGGCGCAGAAAGCATCCATGGCGAACACCGACCCTATCTAGTGTAGACACAGAAGGTATCCCCAAGGCACGGGTAGTCGTTCTGAGGCAAGCAACGATGGAGTATATCGAGCTTCACACAGATGTTCGATCAGACAAATATACTGAGCTTCAGAAGCACCCCGTCGCAGCGTGGACTTTTTGGGATAGAAGCCGTCAAACGCAGGTTCGGATTCGTGGACGAGTAACTCTTCATCATCAAGATGAAGTGGCGTCGGCGATATGGAAAAATTTATCCGACGGTGCCAAGCAAGCGTATCGCGTCATGCCTTCACCAGGAACTCCGATTGCCACGCGTTCGGATTACACACTTTGCGAAGACGCGGAAAAATATTTCGCGGTGGTTCGATGCCAGTATACCGAAATGGACTGGCTACACCTTAGCCGCAAGGGACACGAGCGAGCACTTTTCAGGCGGATGCCGGACGAAGACTGGGTGAGTCACTTTATCGTACCCTGAGTTTACTTCTTCCTTGGATATTTCAGCGGCATAAGTCAGCACTGGAGTTCTTATATCTTTCCTTGGCGTTGATAAGCGCCAAATTGACGAAGATATTTCCCATGCCACCCATCCGCTTCAACTTCTCAGGATTGGCTTCAAAACGCGCTCTACAGGTTTGGATCAGACCTGGGTCCACGCTTTCTTTCATAGATGATTCATTCCCTGAACGGTCAAGAAGCCCAAAGACAAGCCGGCCTTTTCGAGCACTACCTACTTTGCGCTGATGCGCTCGCATGCCGTTTTGAGTGACATTGTCCTTGCAAGCATAAGCAGTCACTTCGCGAGGCAGCTGCGGACAGTTCGGACCACTACAGCCTCGGCACGGGTCTTCAATAGTCAATACGTAGTATTCTCGAGACTCACCCGTAGGATCGCGAGGTAGCACGATATCAACCTTTTCTGCACGCGCGTATTTCATTAGGTCGCAAGCGCACGGCCAACAGCAGCGATGATAGCGACCAATAACGCACTTTCCTTTTTCGTCTTTCACCTTCACGATTTCAAATGTTTGTTCACGTTCGGGGCTCACGATCGAACCACTAACGCCGCAGTAAAATCGATTATAGCGCGCGAAGAGATCATGACTCGTCGCCAGCTCCTCGAATATATATTTGAAGAACTGAGGACCGCCAACGTTCCGACCACCGTTCGGAAAAATCTTTCTCCAATGATTATCAACAAGATCATCAAAGAGCTCTTGATCGCTCAATGTGCCCATCTCAAGAGCAGTTGAAGTCGATTCCTGCCCGAAAGATGGAGCGCTAACCCCGAGTAAAATGACAGAAAACGATGATATGAGGGGGATACAAATGGTCCGCACGGAAAGGATGTGAATGCATTGCGTAAAGGCATCAAGACATTTCCACAGGAATCAATCGGTCGATTAATGCTCAAGTTTCTTTTTTGTCGACAGAGAACTTTCGCCTACCCGGTACGCTGGGTCTTCCGGCGTCGTCCGTTTCTCAAGCCCAACATAAGTCCTGCTAAGCCGAGCAGCCAAAAATCATCGTTTGAGGGATGAGTCTCGGTTGTAACTTGGCAACCGCACTCACTGGCGATCACCGGAGCCGCGGTCAAGCGTAACGGACCATCTGCGTCCGGCATCGATGATTGCGCAGCATCACGTATTGAGTTGCCCTCGCCTGCGTCTGGGCGCGCCGATGTCGCTCCATCGAATTCAGGAGGCCAAACCGATCCATCACTGTTAGGCATCTGCTCCGCTCCGCTATCAGGCTGAGGTTGTGTGCCAGCATCGATATTGGTAATCCCCGCATCTGGTGTGAACGAAGGGTCACACACATCACCTGTACCGTCGCCATCCACATCTCTTTGATTAGGATTCGATATGAGTGGACAATTATCGGGTCCGCCTCGGCAAGGCGATATCACACTCACTGACACTGAACCGTCGCAGACTCCATCACTGTCCGTATCTGGGCTTCTGGGGTCCATACCGGTCGACGTCTCGACAATATTGGATAAACCGTCACCATCAATATCGAAATCACAGTCATCACCCTCTCCGTCCATATCGATATCGAGCTGCATAGGATTCGAAATCAAAGGACAGTTGTCGCTCATATCGTTACAAACAGCCGTAGATGTCAGTACCGGACCGTCACAAATGCGGTCACCATCAGAGTCTGGATTGAGCGGGTCAGTCTCGTTCAAATCGACCCGCCCATTCGTGTTTCTGTCTTCAATAGAATCCAACAGACCATCGCCATCGCTATCGTCACACGCATCTCCAATACCATCTTGATCAAAATCCGTTTGATAGCGATTAGAGACCAAAAGGCAGTTGTCGGGACCAGCCCGACATGGAGTGATGATCTGAACTTGTATAGCCCCATCGCAAACCGAATCAGCGTCAGAGTCGGGAGAACGCAAATCCGACCCAGAAGACGTTTCAACAGCGTTTGATAAACCATCGCCATCAATATCATTGTCACAAATATCGCCTTCGCTATCCTGATCAAGGTCTTCTTGCATGGGGTTAGAGATGCCCGGACAGTTATCATTCGCCCTCGTGCAAAGCGCCATGGGAGGAATGATTGAACCTTCGCAAATACCGTCAGCATCGGTATCAGGATCAAATGGGTTTAGTTCGCCTGAATCAACTCGGCCATTCCCATTCGGATCTTCTTGCGCATCCGTGAGTCCATCACCATCGCTGTCCTGACAGGCATCTCCAATCCCATCATTATTGATATCAGCTTGCGTCGGATTTGCGGCCAATGGGCAATTATCGGGACCGGCTTGACAGGGTGCAATGATGTTTACGTCCACCGAACCATCACAGTATCCATCATTGTCGGTATCCGGCGATAACGGGTTTGTTCCAGCCGTTAGTTCGTCGACATTATTGATTTGGTCAGAGTCGCTGTCATCGTCACAGACGTCGCCATCGCCATCACCATCGAGGTCACTTTGTAATGGGTTAGAGATGCTTGGGCAATTATCACAGACGTCTCCGACTGCATCAATATCTCCGTCTTCTTGAAACGCATTGGCGATATTTATGCAATTATCACAAGAGTCCCCGCGATAATCATTGTCTACATCGAGCTGCTGAGGGTTAAAAAGCCGCGGACAATTGTCTTGGAAATCTGGTACACCATCCGAGGTCACTTCACCCAACTCCCCAAAAAATATTGTGGTTTGAATACGAAACGTAGAATTATTTGTGTGCCTCTCCGCGTGAAACATATCGAAAGCGTAGATTCCGCCGACTTGAAGACCGATACTTGCTGCTACGGCGTCAATGTCAACGGAAGCACTGCGCGGTGGGTGCAGACCGCCGAGATCAATCACCAAATGACCATTAATAAAGACCCAAACGTCATCATCTCCCGTGAAGTTAAATGTCTCTCCACCCTGATACTGAAACCAAGCATGAATTTCTGATGTGAAATGGAAATTATTGCTACGGCCTTGATTCCCGAAAAGTTGGTTGTTGATCGGGAAGAACGTATTATCTAGAAAACTGTAAGTACCAGTACCATTGGGATTAGCAAGCGTTAGCGTAATTTCGGTAGATTGGTTTATGCCAGAAACATCTCGATACCATTGATTGAACGCCGCTTCTCCGTGCATATTAGAGAGGTTGCCCATCGGATTGTAGATAGGCTTTCTCTGTGCATCGAGACGGTTTTGCACGATATTTAGCTGCGGGTTATTACCCCCTCCGTTTTCAAAATCAATATGGCTGTCTCTAAAGTCTCGAATGGTCGCGCGAACATCAACGGTCGTCGGTAATTGAGCATGAGCTAACTGTCCGAGCGTGAGGAGGAATATGAGGCTTGAGCTGACCAATAAGCCAAACCGATTTCGTCTCCTCAAATTACGTGGCCCAGGCATGGCGCGCAATATACCATAGTGAGAATAGATGTCTTACAGAACTCGTCGTCCCACGCTTCAATTTCATACTGGTTTCACCGATGAACGCTGCAAGGTCCGACGCCCAAAAAACATCTCTAATTCAACCACTTACTCGGATACCTGGCTTAGAAAAGAGCGTAACCAAAATCCTGTACCGACGGGCAAAGAACACCATACCCTGAAGCCTGTAGGTAGGTGCTATCGACACGAAACGCGAATCCGAATTCTGCGATAACGACTTAGGGAAGAGAACTAAGTCGAGAACCAAGCCGAGCCTAACGACTTGGCTGAGTGACCTTGGTCACAAGACTCGATCTTGAAAAGAGAGGGATTTAAAAGTGTCAATAACAATGAACGTTCCGCCGCCGCCACCGAGTGCCGCCAGTGCTCGTGTGAGCACCGCACCTGATGCGAACTACACCTATACACTCAACGCGAATGCTCCGGTCATGCGACTCTATTCCACTGGACCGCAAGTTCGTGGACTCCAAGAGCGACTCAACAAAGCAGGATTCAGCGCCGGAGCAGTCGACGGTGATTTCGGCAGAGTTACACGGCGTGCTGTAATGGATTTTCAGAGGGTAAACGGATTAGAAGTCGACGGCATCGCCGGCCCGGCCACGATAAATCGATTGCTTAATACGAATACACGCATGCCGAGTGGCGATCGCTTTGAGATGAATTCAAGCAGACCTAACAGAACCGCGACTGGTGCACCTCCTGTAGTGTCTGCGATAAATGTAAGTACAGATTCATCAACAACTAATTCTACGAACATTCGAATCAACAATAGCGAGCGTGCCACAGGAGGCGCAACAACGCTGGAGTCTGCACGTGCTTCTATTTCTTTTGCGCGAAACATCATTAGTAAAAAAAGTGTCCTAAGGGCCGGCGATTCGGGATCAAAAATCGACGAGCTTCAAGGGCTATTGGGATTCAGTGCAAATCAAATCAACGGAATTTTCGACGCACAAACCAAAAACAGGGTCATCGATTTTCAACGGGAGAATCGTTTATCCGCTGACGGCGTCGTCGGTCCAAGCACAATGAAAGCTTTACTTCGTAATTCAACAGAAACATCGATTAAGAATGGTTCCGTATTAACTCGCGGAGCAGTTGGAGTAGATGTCTTAGGAGCTCAAATCGCGCTTGGCGCAGGAACTGGGGGTCAAACTGGAAAATTTGGCCCCACCACGGAACGTTTGGTCAAAGATTTTCAGTCTCGAAACGGAATCCAGGTGAATGGCAAGATTGGCGCTACCACCTGGCAGGCAATCGAAAAGGCTAATTCTAATGTAGGACGCTATATCGGAAAGTTTGATGCGTGGCGTAATGGTGTTCGTATCGGGAGAATCGACGTCGTCGAAATTGATGGTAAAAAGGTTGCCGCAAAAACGGCCAGAAAATGGGTCGAACTCAAAGAGGCAGCTGCAAAAGATGGTGTATATCTACAGCTCAACTCAGGCTTTCGTACACACGACGAACAAATCCGACTTTACCGCATGTATCAAAACGGAACCGGCAATCTTGCTGCCTACCCGGGCTATTCAGCTCATCAAGACGGTACCGCTATCGATGTCGACGTCGTCAGTGACGCCGCCTACAACTGGATGCATCGAAATGCGCCAGCCATGGGATGGCGTAAAACGGTTTCAATTGAGCCGTGGCACTGGGAATACTTCGGGAACTAGTCAGCTCGTGATCGGCGAACTCTTTATGGGTGTTTGATAATTTCGAAGAAACCACCTAACAAAGGCGTCGGCTCTATGAACTGTCCCCGCTGCAAACATCCGCTCACCCCTACTCCCGTTCAAGAGGATTTAGAGGTCGATGCATGTCGGCATTGTTTGGGATCGTTCTTACTGCCAAAGCAAGCTACGGAACTTCTCGGTCCATTGTACAACCCAGACCTCTGGATCGATAGCGAAATCTGCCATGACAAAGGCCCTGCCCATCTCCTAAGCCCCGTGTCCGGACAGCCGATGCAAGAATATGAGCTGGTGTACAAGTGCAGTGTCGTGCTCGATCGTTGTAAACAATCAAACGGTATTTGGCTGGATGCTGGTGAGGGAGATAAACTTCAAGAAATCATTGCCGACGCAAGTCAAACCAGGGAGAATTTCTTCGAAGGGAACAAATCAGAATTCGGAGTGGGGTCTTATCTCATACAGCTCTTTTCTGGGATTCCGTTAGAAGTTTGGCATCCAACTAAAAAAATCGCCTGGGCAACGCTGATACTCGTTGCGATGTGCATTCTAGTCTTCGTAAATCAAATCTCACTAACTATGTCTTCTCCAGAGGCGATCGAAGCTTTTGTCGGACAGTACGCTGCTTCTTGGCGAAGCATCGCTCAGCTGAAGCCCTGGCAATTGATGTCTTATATGTTTCTGCACGCCGGTATTGGTCACCTCTTCGGGAATTTAGCGATTTTGTATATTCTGGGAGACAACGTCGAAGAGAAAGTAGGCATCAAGAAATTCATCTTCTTGTATTTTGCAAGTGGAATTGCGGGCGGTATAGCCCAAGCCTTCTCGCCCAATCAATCATTACCAGTCATCGGGGCATCGGGCGCGGTTGCGGGCATTATGGCAGCCTACTGGGTAATGTTTCCTTTCATACGCGTTCGAATGGTTATCTTTTTCAAACCGTTTTACTTTGGAATCAAATGGTACTTCGGAATTTGGTTACTCTATAACGTGGTGATGTCTTTGACAGGTGTAGGAAACGTAGCGTGGTATTGCCACCTCGGGGGCTTCTTAACCGGGCTTGTCGTCGCTTGGCCCTATCGGCGGCAATATTACTCAAAATTTATCGACGCTAAGCTCTCGACGAATTGAACCCTGTCAGACCCCGACCTCGTAGTTATCTTCGTTAGCGCGGTTGAACAACGCTGGCCGAGCAAGGTCCGAGTGAAACACAGCCTTTGGACATTAATTCTGTTGCACCAAAAACAGCAAATGCGGCGAGAGCACCGACCGTACCGCCAATCAAGAGACCGATCGCAGCCCCGCGACCGTTTACACGCGTAGGAAACTCACGAACATAAGGCAGGTCTTCGCCCTGGATATAGGGTTTATTGGGCAGAATATAGCATTCGTCGTACTGGGGGCGTCGTATCTCCTGGTTATCCTTCGTTTTTTGCGTAACTAAAGATTGGACTCGCTGACTATTCCCTGAAACATTTCGCACGTTTATGACCTACCTCTAGCCTTGTTATCGTCATAAGCCTTTTTTTGTTCACACTTTATGCGACATGTAGGCACAGGGGTGCGTTTCGAAGAATGAGGTCAGCGGATATTGGTATTTCAGCCAACCAAGAGTCGAACTCAATCCGAAGAGCTATCGTTTCGCTGAAAATCGTAAATGCTGCCTAAGTTGAGTATTTGGGTCAACTCATCCAGTGCAGCGAAATTCTCCATCATCAGTTGAGGGTCGCATAGGTCCTCTGGCTCCACACTTTCTCGGTAGTGCTTCTCTACCCAGAACACCAGCTCATCATATAAGTCATCATTGAGAATGCTACGGCTTCCCATCGCAAGAAGATCTTCATCGGACAAGACCACTCGCAATCGTAAGCATGCAGGCCCACCGCCGTTTCTCATACTCTGTCGAAGGTCAAAAAAGTCTGCATGATTTATGGAGTTGTCTGACCCTAATAATCGTTCGATGTATGTTCGGGTCACTTTGTTATCTTTCGCCTCAGAAGGCAGAATAAGAGTCATCCCTTCGCGAGTCGGCGCACTCACCAACTGACTGTTAAAGAGGTATGTTGATACAGCATCCGAGAGTGAAACCTCATTTGCGGGAACTTTAATGAACTCCATTGATGTATTACCCATCGCTGATTGTATCTCCGCGCAGAGCGATGAGGTATTCTCGAAAGCTTCTTCATGAAAGAAAAATACGTTCTTGTTACAGACAGAAACTACATCATTATGAAAGGCTCCAGCATTGATCGCTTTGGGGTTCTGACGAACGAGAATCATCCTTTCGGAAGCGACGCTGTGCTGGGTCAACACGGCTCGGCAGCTTTCTTTTGTTTGGCGACCGGGAAACTGAAGATCATCCGAGCGCCCGAAAGCTTCACGGCCATACACGAATACCGCGACCCCGCTGTTACCGTAATCACTACAAAAACGATTGTGATTGGCTGCGCCTTCATCGCCCATATGAATGCCACCAGGGATATGAGGGTGATGAACAAAACGGTCATCATTCGAAAACGTCGCTCGTAATATTCGCCCGGTAGTAAGCGGTTCAATGCTCCGATGATACATCGCCGCAAGATTGGCAGGCGTAAAATGCGTCTTCCCGTCTCTCGTATCGCAAAATGGGGTCACGGTGGCTGCATTGGCCGTCCACATCGTGCTTGATGATGAGAGATTCGCAACCAACTCTGGGCTCGTTTCGTAGGCTTGGGTCAGAATCTGAATATCAGTACCTTGAAAACCCAATGCGCGTAACGTCGGCAAATGAGGACGTTGATGAGGAGGTAACACACCTTGAGTTAGTCCCAACTCCCGCATGTGCCGCATTTTTTTCAAACCTTGTAACGCGCCTTTTTTTGGATTTGAAGAACGCCCTTTACTCGCCGCAGACGCAACATTGCCAAAGGATAGACCTGCGTAATTGTGAGTCGCCCCGACTAGCCCGTCGAAATTTACTTCCTGAACCCTCATTGTCTCCTCGAATCATGTCTGTACCAGAAGAGCTATCAAGTTCGCTAGTCGCTAATTCTAAAAGCACCTAGGATTGTTCACTCAGCTGAGCAATATGCGTAAGCACTCGCTCGTGTATTTTGTGAATGATGGCATCGCTCCAAAGTGTCCAATACCAATACGGCGCCATATCGAAGTCATACCAGGTGGTTCCGATGAGCAGAGTGTCCCCAGATGCCAGTCTTCGGAGCAAAAACTCGCCTCGCTGGCTACGCAAAACACTATCTTCGATGTGTGGTGGAGAAATATGTCCAAACGGGCTCCATTCCTCCATGGTTGGTGGCTGAGAAGCCACGTCGAACGCCAGCCGTGTTGGAGGCTCCCACACCGTAATCGGTTCAACAAAACTTCCGGTCGTAAATTCGCAGTGGCGCACGGCACCCACACCCTCACCTTCGATTCTTGCTCTGAGCGGCATTGCGATTCCGGTTTGAAAATACCAAGGAAGCTCACCGGTAATCTCCGCGAAACCAATTACGTTCGGCCAAACCTTCTCGGGAGAGGCATTGATAATTTGCTTTGTCACTACTGGACGCAGTGACTGAGTAAGTTGCGGAGCTTCAACAAAGGCCAAAAGAGGTAATGCCAGTGCCATCATGGAAAGCGCCTGTTGTCGGTTTGAGTCAATATTACGGCCGAGTAAAGCGCCTAGGATAGAAGCGGCTAACACAACCGGTCCAGCCATAAGGATGCAAATGATACCTTCGACAGCTAGGGTGAGAAACAAGCCAACGGAAATACCGTTCGCGATCGCAACCACCTGAATCATTTGTCGACGCGTATATTGTCGTTCTCGATTCAGCACGACAGAAGCAGTAAATCCGGCCAAAAAAGGCGTCCCCATAAACAAAGCAGAACCATACGCATTGATGCCGTACACAGAAGCACTCATCATTACGGCGACCACTAAATGCCATGCAACGAGCGCTTGCATAACATCTTTGAGGTCGAGCTTCTCTTTGGTTCGTTCCGCAATGTCTGACACGTCATCACGTAGAGGCTTTGACGGAACCACCGATAAAAGAATCATAGTTAGTAAATTCAGAAATGGGACGAAGAATAAAAGCCCCCATCGTCTAGAGAGTCCCGCATCGCGGGCGCGACGCATCGACAGATTTCCGCCAATAAATGCAAATGGAAGAGACCAAAAGAGATAGCCAATGAAAAAAGGCACTGACGTATTCTTGAATAAAAGTTCTTTTGCTTCGACGAATGGAAGAAGATAATTCCAAGGCATCATGAAGTCGCCCGTCATTAACCATAGCGCGAAATTGTCGATCGAGAATTTTAGCAGCATCAATGCGAGACCAGCTGAGAAATAGAACCGTCGATTGACTTCACCATGAATGGAGAAAAGGTTTTGCAAAGCCGGCATGAGTCAACGTATCGCTTTTCGGATAATCACTCAACAAAGGATGAGATAACCAACTGGAAAAACACACTTTTCCCGAACTCGAAATCTGAACTCTATGCTGATATGTTCTCAGCAGAAGCGTATCGATGAGCGACAGTAACTCAGAAGAACAAACAGTCGTTGGGGCGGACCCTGCCGATTCTCGGCAAACGACTATCAAGGACGAGCAAGAAGCCTCGACTCCCAAGGACGTCGCAGCCAAGCGCGACCTTCGAAGCATCGATTCTACAGTTGATACCGGCGAGTCACCTCCGAGATATCCGTCGTCGCTCAACACACTGGACGGAAACCACATCCCTTCGATTTTACCTACGAAAGAGATTTATGATTCGGTCTTCGATACGATGGCAGTCTCGCAAGAGGCCTCAAGACGCTTGGACTTTGATTACGTCTCTGACTCAAACGAGATAGAAGACCTGACTGGGCGAACATTGGGTGGTTACAAGCTAGAGTCACTGCTTGATGCTGGCGGCATGAGTCAGGTCTTTCTCGCAAAACATGAATCTCTCAATCGAAAAGCTGCGATAAAGGTTTTATCTTCTTCGTTAATCCGCGACGAAACACATAAGTCACGCTTCTTACAAGAAGCACAAATTGTAAACGAGGTGACCCATCCGAACATTGTGCAAATATTTGATTTTGTAGACTCCGCTAACCCGCCACAGCTCGCGCTGGTTATGGAGTATTTGGAAGGGACATCGCTTGCCCAAGCACTTTCATCTGGTCACCGGTTTAGCGAAGAGCAAGCCTTACGAATTTGCTTCCAAGTTTGTGACGCCATTGCAACCGTTCATAGCCGAGGAATCATCCATCGAGATCTAAAACCCGGAAACATCTTTCTGATCGCCGGTCTATCGAGTTCGTTCGAATATGTTCCGAGCATAAAGGTCTTAGACTTCGGGATAGCCAAGACACTCGTTGGGCCAGAGAGGCATGCGACAAAAACCGGAATCACAATGGGTACGCCCGCATACATGGCACCCGAACAAATTATTGGCTCTGGGCCGACCGAAAAGTCTGATGTCTTTGCCATAAGCAGTATCCTCTACGAATTATTGACGGGCCAAAGACTTTTTCAAGGCGAAATGAAATCAATCACGGAGCAGAAACTCATCGATGACACGATAAATCTAGAAGCACTCTCATCGCTGAAATTTGCCGACAAGATTCATAACTTAGTTCAAAGAGGCCTCATTCGGGAGCCAAAATCCAGACCCACTGCCATCGAGTTCACTCGAGAACTCACCGAAATTGAACCTTCGATGTTTGAAAACATGCGACTTTCACAAATGTCATATGTTAACCAAGCGATTCCTCAAAGCACGTCGAGAAATCGAGCTCCTGATGTTCCACTAAATCAAGCTATTTTGGATGCTCATAACGAGGAGTCAGCGACCAGTATTAAGAAACCAAATAAAGTCGCACAATATCTTATGGCCTTCGCGATCACGGCGACGACCATCATTACCAGCGCTTGGATGCTGCCACGACGAGGTCTTGACCCCAACGCGACTCAAGCAACTCCCATAACCACGGTGAAGCCCGTCGAGGTAAGAAGACTAAATTTCGCTCCACTCACACCAAAATCCGTTCAGCAGATCGTCAAAAGCGCACCCCCAGGCGCAACAGTGACGAATCTACAGACCGGAGCGAAGCTTGGTAGAACACCCGCGGTAATAGAACTCAAAACCGGTGGCAGCCTGAAAGTAGCCATTTCACTGAAAGGTTTTCGTGAGGAACGCATCACCATAGAGTCCACAGAGGAACCATCGACAGTGAAGCTGAAAAAACTTCGAGGCATCAAAGCGAATTCAGCGAAAGAAACACCGAATTCGCCTGCCGAAACCAAAGGCTCTAATCCGAAATCGAAAAAAAATAAAAAACCATATCGGCGCGGCGAGTTGCCCGGGTTTTAGGGTTGCTGGTCGTCTCCAATCGGCTCCCTTTCATGAATACAGCGAAATCCTATTGTTTCGTCTGTTCTAGTATCAGAAATGAGTCCTGGGTTATTCCACTGGGGCTGAACATTAGCTTGAACCTGGCTCATGTCGAGTTCGAAGTGTCCTCCGAGTGCCTTTGCTCGCTGTGCCATGGGGCCTGATTTTCTTACCCACTCCTTTACATTGCCCCACATGTCACAGGCTCCATTCTGACTGTTCCCGCGGAGCTTACTGCAGACGGACGCGGTCTCATTGTAATCACAAGAAGGTGTAAGGCTACCGGCAGACATCACAACACGTCCACAGGTACTTACTAAACCGCCCCAAGGCGTGGGTCGTGCATCTGAAACGCTCGCCTCATCGAGCCATTCGTCTTCGGTTGGAAGTATTCCGCCCACCCAAGAACAAAATTCTGCCGCGCCGTCATAGTTCACACAGTTCATTGGAAAATCAAATCGTCTTAGAAAACTAGGACCATCGAGATAATTACAGCCACCCTCGCCTTGCCCTAAACTACCGGAGAGAAAATTACTATCGGAGCAACTCCCGTTCCCATTATTTACGCATTCTTTATATTGTTCCACGGTCGCCTCAGTTCGCATGTAATACAAAACCGTTCCGCTTCTTCTCACCCAAGTAATAATTGTGTTTCCTTTCTTCTGACAAAAGGCCTGAAACGGCTGGTAAGTGCCCTGCTGCTTATCGTCATCAAGCCAGTAATGTCCACTTCCAAGGTCAGGGCGCTCCACGAAGATTTCGGCACACGATTTGGCTGCGTTTGCCCTTGTGCCAATCGGTTCCTTCACACACCGAATGCCGACCGTTGGAACTTTGTCCGACCTCATGAAAACGTCGTTCGTTTGCAGACTAAAGTACTGTTTATCCTCTTGTGGAGTTTCGTAGTGCCCTCCAGCAGCCTCAAATTGCGCAACGATGTTGCCACCCATGGAGACGGTTGTGGACATTGTCCACTCCGCTACATTCCCTGCTAAATCACATAGTCCACTCGCGCTGTTACCGGCAGTTTTCGAACAAGCTGGCCGGCTTCTCACAGCGCCGCAATCCGCCATGACTAATTTACCGCATCTGAGATCAATGTTACCCCAAGGATAGTTTCTTATAGAATCTGCATTTTTTTCTAGTGCGAGTTCACTCAACGTAGGTAGTCGAGCGCTGTAAAAGCGACAAAGCTCTTCGGCCCCATTATAGTTGATGCAATTCATGGGGTGCTCATCGTAATCTCTTCCGATCGCCCGATCTTTGAAATTACAATCACCATTGTCAGCGTTAGAGGTATAGTTTGCTTGGTTGATGCTTGGGTCCTGTGCCACCCACTCCTGAGCTATCTTCGTCAAAACCTCGCTCCGGGACATTTGTAGCTGTGAATATGAGCTATAGACCCAATCTACGCACCCTTGTTTTTCAGCCTGACGACAAATCTCTGTTTCAGGCAGCGCCGTGCTCCATATTTTCACATCATCGATACGTCCACGAAAATGATTTCCCTGTTCGTCGGACCCGATGAACAAGGGCGAATTTAGCGCAACGGTGGCTCCTCGAAGCGGTACATCCCAGGCTCTTCGACCGTTAATGTAAGTCGCCAAAAAATTTCCGTCGTAGCGAGCGCAGATGTGCGACCACGCCTGCGGAATGACGGTATTGTTCGCAAAGGTCCCCGCAAGAGCAAAACTCCCCTCTTGCACCGTCGATTGACCTGCATACAGAAGATTGACGGTACTCACATACATGCTAAAGCCATCTTCGGGAATCGAGCCTACCATCGATGTGGACTGACCTATGACGACATTAGGTTGAAGTTCCATATTGGCGCTGAGTTCTGGATAGACCCATGCGCACATGGTGTATTGATCACGGTACGCAAGGCGTTGATTCGGATCTGAAATGCTAATATTAGCACTCGCTTGCTCGAAACTAAGAGAATTCTGACCGCCTACCCGGTCGTCCGCTGGCGTGACACCAACAGCCGAAGACATTCCCGTGAAGTTTCCTGTAATGTCGGTTGTTGCTAAACTGACCTCATCTAAGGGCCAATACCCAACAAGGTCGTCCCGCAAGATCGTCGTGCGGGTGTAGGCCCCACTTGAGAAATCTCCGCATTCATCTTCAATAATTGCTGAGCATGACCATTCGTCTCCACCCTCTATGTCTTCGGGTTCCAAACTTTCGGAGACTTTAGAACTCGCTTCCGTGTCTATCGTCAAAAATCTTTCAATTCGAGTGCTCGTACCAACCTCGCGAATAAACGAAAGACGATACGAGCGAAACGGTGGTAAGTCGAGGTCGCAACGTAAACTGTCACCCGAAAAATGATAGTCAGATTGAGGTCCCGAGGAAGAGAAGCTGAGCTGTGGCTTCATTGGGCGGATGTTCGCTTTATATATCGCAGAATCTCGGCAATTCGTAGAATTTGCACCCATATCGCCTTCTCGGAAGTTCCCGACACAGGCGCGGCATCGAATCTCTTCACCCCCTTGCAAATCGAACGAGGCAACACTAAACGCCTCACCTAATTCCCGGAAGATATCGTCGACAAACCATCCGTAG
>Ga0163109_10000830_pt1 | contig 24426 bp, 22 predicted proteins | sample CRUFie1St13metaG_FD_108704 | JGI IMG/M metagenome (GOLD analysis project Ga0163109, IMG submission 108704) | Marine microbial communities from the Costa Rica Dome - CRUD Field 142mm St13 metaG | ecosystem: Environmental > Aquatic > Marine > Oceanic > Photic zone | place: Costa Rica: the Eastern... | reverse complement strand
ATACAAACTCCGCGCAGCGCGACTCCTATAGGCGTCGTTTGCGTCGGCTCGGATGTTGCTGGGGAGATATCGGATTCTTGCATGGGCGCTCAGCGTGCAGAGGTGCCTGACAATAGCGGCACAAATTTGACCCGATCATGCACGCGCTCTTCAAAACCCTCTGGGGTTCGATCGATAACAATCAACTCTTGAATCGCATCATCGCCAACCGGCACGATCAGCCGCCCACCAACCGCAAGCTGCTCTCGTAACGCCTCCGGCACCGCCGGCGGTGCAGCGGTTACCATAATGCCATCGAAGGGCGCATGAGCCTGCCATCCGCCATAGCCATCCCCATGCTTGAGCGAAACATTCTTAATCGACATTGCTGCAAGCCTACGCTTGGCTCTAGTAGTAAGGGCAGAGATTCGTTCTATGCTGTACAGGCGTTTACACAGTTGCGCTAAAACCGCTGTCTGATAGCCAGAACCGGTACCCACCTCGAGTACTTGCTGAGGCTTTACCTCACTTAGAAGCTGGCTCATCAGCGCAACGATAAAAGGCTGCGAAATCGTTTGATTATGGCCAATCGGCAGTGCGGTATCTTCATAGGCACGATGCGCCATGGCTTCGTCGACAAAAATATGCCGAGGCACGCTACCCATACACGCTAACACTTCAGTATTGTCGATGCCCTGCTCACGCAGCCGCGCAACCAATCGGTCCCGGGTTCGTTGAGAGGTCATACCAATACCCTGCAGGTCGAATTCTGTCACCGACTTTGATCCTTGAGTTCAAAACAGTGTTGCAACATCACTGTTGCATATGCGCCAGGCGGCAGGCCAAAACTAAGCTCAAGAATAGCCTCGGCTGGATATTGTGCAAAGCTAAAGTTCGATGGCGCCGCCAGCAGCGAACGCAGGCCACGATTGACCCCAGCCATCTCTAAGCCATGACAGAGCGCCTGCTCTGCATGCACCGCAGCGCTCTCTATTGCTAAAGCTTGATCAGTAAAAGGCGAACGGCCGCGCCCCCACAGCGATGCCACCAATTGCTCCTGCAAATCGCCGGCTACCGGGGTAGACAGGCAGCCCTGATATTCGCGCGCTGCCAAAATCAGATTGAATATATGACTGCGGGCTACCGATAAATATAGCCCCCTGCGTGCTTTGTTCACCCGTCGCGGCTGTCGATCCACTAACCAACGCTTTGCCGCAGCTAGGTTATCGTTACCGAAGCGCTGAGGCCCAAAGTAATTGGCAAACGGTTGTGCCAACTTTGGCATTAGCGGCAGCGCATGGTTCAAATCGCAGCCCAAACGGATTATGAAATCGTTATGGTGATGTTCACCGCGGCGCAGCTTGCGGATGTGACGCCCACTCTCGAGGCAACGGAAATATTGATCACTTGCAGCTCTGTGCGGCTGTTTCAATTCTGCTTCGATAGCATCGTCGGGGGTGACGATACTGAACCACTGGCGGGTGATCGCACATTTATCCTTGAGGCCAGCATAGCCTATGTCTTGGGGCCGCACCGAGTAATGCCGCGCTAACTCAGCCGCTACCGCAGCCGTATTCATATTGCGCTTTTCTATATAGAGATAGCGATGCTCTCCAGAATCGGTAAAGGCCCACCCTAGGCTTTCATTAACCCGCCAATCCTCTGGCCGCGCCTTGATCGTAGCGCGCGGAAATTCAGCGACTGGATCCGCCACCATACTCCTAGGGGTTGGCTTCATCGGGTATTAGGTAGAACACTTCGCCTTTTTTCACCAACCCCAATTCACTACGTGCACGCGCTTCAAACGCGGCCTTTCCAGACTGCAGGGCTACGACTTCGGCAATCATTTTGCGGTTGCGTTGCTGCAACTGTTCCATGCGCGCTTTTTGCTCAGCCACTTGGCTGGCGAGTCTTTGCTGGGCCATAGCGCCGGACTGACCAAACCAAATTTGATACTGCAACCCAGCTAAAAGTATCAGCAATACAGCGGATAAAATTTTCATCCCCAGCCCTCTCAGCAGCCTTAGTTGGCTTGGCCGTAAATCGCTGCACGCCCAGGATATAGCGCCTGCTCTCCCAAGAAGGCTTCAATGCGCAACAACTGGTTATATTTTGCGACTCGGTCAGACCGGCATAACGACCCCGTTTTTATTTGCCCAGCGCCCGTTGCAACGGCCAAGTCAGCGATTGTGGTGTCTTCAGTTTCTCCGGAACGATGGGAGATTACACTGGTAAAGCCAGCGGTATTCGCCATATCAATCGCCTGAAGCGTCTCGGTAAGCGTACCAATTTGATTAAATTTAATGAGGATTGAGTTCGCAACACCTTCCTCGATGCCGCGCTGGAGGATTCGTGTATTGGTTACGAATAGATCATCGCCCACGAGCTGGGTACTTGCCCCCAATTTCTCAGTCAGAGCTTTCCAGCCGGCCCAATCACTCTCATCCATACCGTCCTCAATTGACACAATGGCATGCTCGCTACAAAGCTCGGCTAAGTAGTCAACAAAGCCATTGGCATCAAAAGCTTTGTTCTCGCCACTTAGACGATATTCACCTGCACTATAGAACTCGGACGCAGCGCAATCCAAGGCCAAGGTAACATCGCGGCCAATCTCATAACCCGCTGCGGTAACCGCCTGGGTAATGACCTCTAACGCCTGAGCATTCGATTCTAGGTTAGGTGCAAACCCCCCTTCGTCACCGACCGCCGTAGACAACCCTAACTTTTGCAGATGTTTTTTCAGATGGTGGAATATTTCCGTACCACAGCGCAGCGCCTCGGAAAACGTATCCAATCCTACGGGTTGAACCATGAACTCCTGAATGTCGACGTTGTTATCCGCATGCTCCCCGCCATTGAGGATATTCATCATTGGTACCGGCATGCGCATCGTGGGCGTACCTGCCAAGGTATTGATGTGTTGAAATAATTGCTGCTGGGATGCTGATGCTGCGGCCTTACAGGCAGCCAAGGAAACCGCCAAGGTCGCATTGGCGCCGAGTCGTCCTTTGTTGTCGGTGCCATCCAGCGCCACGAGCGCCTCATCTAGCGCTTGTTGCTCGTGACTATCATGTCCTACAAGCCGGGCATTGATCTCACCGTTGACGAAAGCAACCGCCTGACTGACGCCCTTGCCCATATAGCGTCCAGCATCACCGTCGCGTAATTCAAGGGCTTCACGGCTGCCCGTCGAAGCTCCGGAGGGCGCGGCCGCGCGCCCAATGTGGCCACTGTCTGTTAAAACATCCGCCTCTACTGTCGGATTACCTCGGGAATCAAGGATTTCCCGTGCCGTAACCGAAACTATTTTGCTCATCGTGCTCCTCCAGAAGCCGAGGTTGAATTTATTTCATCAGATCAGCCACTTGATCTTCAAGGCGGGGCTGACTTTTCACTACCGCATCAATGTCCATAAGCTGCTGCATGAGTGCTTTGACCTTACTCAGCGGCCAAGAGTTAGGACCATCAGACATTGCTTTACCTGGATCGGGATGGCATTCCATAAATACCCCAGCAACGCCGGCAGCCACAGCAGCACGCGCCAGTACTGGCACCATTTCTCGCTGCCCACCCGAAGCATTACCCAGCCCCCCGGGCATTTGCACCGAATGAGTCGCGTCGTAGACCACCGGGCAACCCGTTTGCCGCATCAATGATAAAGAGCGCATATCAGATACCAGATTGTTGTAGCCGAAACTGGCACCACGTTCGCACACCATAATCTGTTGGTTACCCGTCGACTTCGCCTTATTCGCAACCTGCAACATATCTAAGGGCGCCAAAAACTGGCCTTTCTTAATATTTACTGGCACACCCTGAGAGCAAACATTGACAATAAAATTGGTCTGACGAGATAGAAATGCCGGGGTCTGCAAGACGTCCACAACGCTGGCAACCTCATTCAGTGGCGTATCTTCGTGAACATCAGTTAGTACTGGCATCCCGAGCTCGTCCTTTACCCGCTGCAAGATGCGCAAGCCCTCTTCAATCCCAGGCCCGCGATAACTGTCGATTGACGAGCGATTCGCTTTATCAAAGGAGCTTTTAAAAATTACCGGTACGCCGAGTTCGTCACCGATTTTCTTCAGCTCGCTGGCGGTATCCAAAATCAGCGTTTCGGTTTCAATGACACAAGGTCCGGCTATAAAAAACAGCGGCGCCTCATCTCCAACCGTAAAATCGCATAATTGCATGGCTAAACCTCCAGGTTTAATGCTTTATTTTACCGCGGCCGCATGGGCCAGGCCTGCTTCTACAAAACCTGTAAATAACGGATGCCCATCTCGCGGCGACGAAGTAAATTCAGGGTGGAACTGACATGCGATAAACCAAGGATGGTCCTGTAACTCGATCATCTCCACCAATTCTCCGTCCTCAGACTTGCCAGCAACCACCAGGCCATTGGCAGTCAGTCGGTCCAGATAACGATTATTGACTTCATAGCGATGTCGATGCCTTTCGCGAACGATACGGTCACCATAAACCTGCTCTGCTAAACAGCCTTGGTTTAGCACACACACTTGTTCACCCAAGCGCATCGTGCCGCCCAAATCGCTGTCTTCATTGCGCTGTTCGACCTGGCCGCTTTCATCAGTCCACTCGGTAATCAAACCAATCACCGGATGATCGGTAGCTATGTTGATTTCGGTACTGTGGGCGCCAGTTAGGTCGGCGCAATTACGAGCAACATCGATCACGGCTGCATGCATGCCATAACAAATACCCAAATAGGGGATTTTTTGCTCTCTTGCATAGCCCGCAGCGAGGATCTTGCCTTCAAAGCCACGCTCGCCAAAACCACCAGGCACTAGGATCGCATCAGCGTCCTCAAGCAAGGCTACGCCTTCGCGCTCTAGGGTTTCAGCGTCCAAATACCGGATATCTATCTTAGTGCGAGTTTGAATCCCCGCATGGGTCAAGGCCTCGATCAGGGATTTATAGGCATCGAGGAGTTCTAAATATTTTCCAACGAAGGTGATCTGTAAGCTTTGCTGGGGATTTAACTGCGCATCAACGACGCGCTCCCAGCTGCTCAGATCCGCAGGCGGGCAGTCGAGCTGCAACTGCTCAACAACGTAATCATCCAAACCCTGCTTATGCAGCTCAATAGGACCCTGATAGATGGTGTCAATGTCGACCAAGGGGATAACCGCGCGTTCTTCAACATTTGTGAATAGGCCTATCTTATTGCGCTGGGACTGCGGAATACGCGCCTCTGAGCGACAGACCAAGATGTCCGGCTGCAGGCCAATAGAGCGAAGCTCTTTCACCGAGTGCTGGGTCGGTTTAGTTTTTATTTCACCCGCCGTGCGCAGATATGGGACCAGCGTCAGATGAATCAGTAGAGCACGGTTGCGACCGACTTCCATACGCAACTGACGAATCGCTTCAAGAAACGGTTGCGATTCGATATCACCCACGGTACCGCCGGTTTCAACAATCAGCACATCCACATCTTCGGTGACCAGCATAATGCGCCGCTTGATCTCATCGGTGATATGGGGAATGACCTGTACCGTGCCACCCAAGTAATCACCACGGCGCTCACGACGAATCACCTCAGCGTAGATGCTGCCGGTGGTAATGTTGTTATTCCGAGTCATGCGCGCCCGGGAAAAGCGCTCGTAGTGGCCAAGATCGAGGTCGGTCTCGGCACCATCTGTGGTAACGAAAACCTCGCCGTGCTGCACTGGGCTCATGGTTCCTGGATCAACGTTGATATACGGATCCATCTTCAAAACATTGACACGTAGGTCTCGGGCTTCAAGTTGCGCTGCGAGCGAGGAAGTCAATATTCCTTTCCCCAGCGAGGAAACCACACCACCGGTCACAAAAATAAAACGTGTCATAGGACTCCATCCGGACTCCAAGCATCACAAATATGGTCGGGTATCGATCACAAAGGTGCTTGGGAAGATGGAGTTGCAAGATAGCAAAAGCGCCCCTTAACCACAATCATTACCATGATTCCCGGCACTATTTTATCTGCGCATGGCTGTGCTGAGACAATCCACGCGATCGGCCTCATTTAACAGTTAGCAATCGGCAATAATCAGCTTTGGCGGCACCGTCAGCTGGATCGCCAAAGCGCTCACTGAGGGCGAGGGTCGACACGGCGACGACTTCGTTTTGCCAAATCAGCAGTGGTATTGCTTGTCGACGCCAGGGCGGCACATCGAGGTCGCGCAACACCTGCTTAATGTCTACCTGCCGGCCGCGCCAGCGCATAGTCAGATCCTTGCGACGCGTGCCTAAACACAACGTGCCGGGGCTGTAAAAGCCATTCTCATGACCCGCAGCCACTTCTTGCAAAGTCCAATGCTGCCCTGCGAACTCGGCAACGCCGCCGGCTTGCAAGGACACTGGCCGCGCGTCGGCGGCACGCGCATAGGCGGACAAGTCGGCTTCGTAATAAAAATGATCACGCCAACCCAATAGCGCGCAGTCAGCTGCTATATCCAGCCGACTGGCGGTGCCTTGCCGAATTTGACGACAGAACTCATCAAGGGCTTTATCAGTGACCTTAAAATGACCTCGCAATTCAAGAAAAATACGCAACCAGGTCCGTTGGCTGAGCTCAGACTCTGGCAATTCGGCAAAGCTCACCCGATCGCCATAGGTTTGCAGCAACTCATGCAATAACGCATTTTGCCCCTGCTGCCATGTCGTCACTCTCTGTACGGCTTGGCCGAGAGATGGCCAACGCTGCATCAGCAACGGCATAATGCGGTGCCGCAAAAAATTGCGAGTTAACGCCTCATCGCGATTGCTCGGATCCTCGATCCAGGCAAGCCCCTGCTGCTGCAAATAATCAAGCACCTGCTGTCGAGTAAAGGCTAATAAGGGTCGCAAAAAATCGGCTTCACCAAGCCGGCCACTAACGCGCATGGGTAACAAACTACGGCCCTGCAACAGCCGCATAAAGACGGTCTCGAGCTGATCTTGACTGTGATGACCCAGCAATAACGTCTCGTCAGTCCGTAATTGACTGGCAAAAAATTTATATCTAGCCTCACGCGCCGCGGCTTCAACATTGCCCGGCACTAAATCCAAGCTGCCTACGACCAGCTCAACTCCCAATTGCTCACACAGGTGCTCGCAGTGCTCTACCCATTCCGGGGCTTGGGGATGGAGGCTATGATTGCCATGCAATGCCCGCACGTTCGCCGCACCAACAACTCGGCGTGCAGCCACCAACAAAGCGGTTGAGTCGGCCCCTCCACTCAGCGCTACGCAGAATTTTTGCCCAGGCCGGTGGGCAAATATCAATTCTTGTAGCTGGCTGTGTAGCTGCTGCTCAAAGGGATGCAGCTGCGTACCATCCGAACTCATGACAAGCCGTCCGCTCCGCCCGCATACTGAACTCGCACGTAGCTGTCGCCAAAGGCCGTGCGTAAGGATTGCAGCAATTCGTCACTAACCGACACCCGCCAATCGGCTCCGAGACTAATCCGACCTACTGCGCTATGACCCTGATACAGCACATGCACAGGGCAGGCCTCGCCGGCTTGCCGGTATGGACCAAGTAACGTTTTCAGACGGGTTGGCAGATCCGCCGGAGTTTCAACGTCACTAAAGTCAATCTCCAGTCCCTTGCTAAAACGCTGCCGCGCCTCATCAATATTGAGTACACGACTGCCGCGCACAGCGAGTCCCCCGCTGAACTCGTTAAACTGCACTTCTCCTTCGATCACTAGCAACTTATCTTTGTTGACCTTGGCGGCGTAGTTGTCGAAGGTCTCACCCATCAGAGATACCTCGATGCGCGCGCTGCGGTCATCCAATTGCACAAAGCACATTGGCACACCCCGACGACTTTTCGTCATGCGCACATTTACCACCATGCCAGCAATCCATTGCGGATCCTTGGCTGCCTTTAAATCGTTCAGGCGGCGCCGGCAAAATTGCCGCAACTCCTGTTCATATTCTTGTATCGGATGGCCGGTAAGAAATAATCCAAGGGTTTCTTTCTCGCCATTTAGACGCTCAAGAGAGGCCATGGTCGCGGCATTGTCAACGGGGGCACAACTTTGCGCGCCGCCTTGCTGCATACCGCCAAACAAATCCGCAATACCCGCCGCTTGATCACGCGCTGTTTGCTCTGCACCTTGAACAGACCTCGGCACCTGTTCCAATAACCGTGCCCGAGTTTGATTAAGATCTTCGCCGGCCAGCGCAAAATCATCCATGGCACCTGCGCAAACCAAAGCCTCAAGCACTCGTTTATTGGCTTTCTTGCTGTCGACACGATGACAAAAATCATCCAGATCTTGAAACGGTCGCTCTTTACGGGCCTCCATGATGGCAGCCACTGGCCCTTCGCCAACGCCGCGCACAGCCCCTAGTCCATAAACTACGGCGCCCTCTTTAACCGTAAAGCGATGATCGCTGTCGTTGACACTCGGTGGTCGCAGCGGCAACTGCATACGACGCACTTCCTCAATAAGCACTACGACACGATCGATATTCTGCATATCGGCCGACAGGTTAGCCGCCATAAATTGTGCGGGGTAGCGCGCCTTGAGCCAGGCCGTATGCACACTGACCAAGGCGTAAGTTGCCGAGTGGGACTTGTTAAAGGCATAGCCTGCAAATTTCTCCATCAGGTCGAAAATTTCGTTCGCCAGTTTCGGCGCGATATCATGCTCACCCGTGCCGTGCAGAAACTGCTCACGCACTTTGGCCATTTCCTCGGCTTTCTTCTTACCCATCGCTCGGCGTAGTAAGTCTGCTTGACCCAACGAAAAGCCGGCCAGCACCTGAGCGATCTGCATCACCTGTTCCTGATACAAGACCACGCCATAAGTGGATTCCAGCACCGGTTGTAAACTTGGATGGGGATAAGCCACCGCCGCTTTACCATGCTTGCGGTCAATGTAGTCATCCACAGCACCTGACTGCAGTGGACCAGGGCGGAACAGCGCCACCAAGGCAATAACATCGTTAATACCGTCTGGCAGCAGGCGCCGAATTAGATCTTTCATACCTCTGGATTCCAGCTGGAATACCCCAGTGGTTTCAGCAGCTCGCAACAACTTGAACGCGGCGGGATCATCGATAGGAATGTCTTCAACTTCGAGCGCGGACTCGCCCTGCAGCTGTCGATGTTGGTTCACTAACTCTAAGGTCCAATCTACGATTGTCAGAGTCTTCAAACCAAGGAAGTCAAACTTCACCAGACCGGCGCGCTCAACGTCGTCTTTATCGTACTGCGAAACTAAACCACTGCCCGAATCTTCCGTGTAGAGCGGTACAAAGTCGGTGAGGGCCGAAGGTGCAATAACTACGCCCCCTGCATGCCGGCCAACGTTGCGGACAATGCCTTCGAGCTTATAGGCCATGTCCATAATTTCACTGACTTCTTCATTCGCGGCAACAAAGTCAGCCATCTCCTGACTTTCTTCCATGGCTTTAGTGAGGGTCATCCCCACCTCAAAAGGAATCAGCTTGGATAATTTATCGGCCAGGCTATAAGGCTTGCCCTGAACACGCGCAACATCACGCACCACGGCTTTCGCTGCCATAGTGCCGAAGGTAATGATCTGACTCACCGCTTCAACACCGTACATGTCACTGACGTGTTGAATCACTCGATCTCGCCCCTCCATACAGAAGTCCACATCGAAGTCCGGCATCGACACCCGTTCGGGGTTTAGGAAGCGCTCGAAAAGCAGGTCATATTGCAACGGGTCTAGATCAGTAATACCCAACGCATATGCAACCAGAGAGCCTCCACCTGAGCCACGGCCAGGCCCCACAGGAATATTGTTCTGTTTTGCCCAGGCAATGAACTCCATCACAATCAGAAAGTATCCAGCAAAACCCATTTGATTGATGACATCGAGTTCAAACTGCAAGCGCTCTTGATAGTCGGCTGCAGTCCACTGATCTGCTGGGCCGCCTGCGGCTAAACGCTTGCTCAACCCCTCAGAAGATACCTGCAAAAGGTATTGTTCCGGAGTTTGCTGGTCTGGGATCGGGTAGTCGGGAAGATAATAAGTGCCTAGGGCAACTTCTACGTTACAGCGTTTGGCAATTTCCACGGCATTAGTCAGAGCCGAAGGAATATCCTGAAATAATTCCGCCATTTCTTGTGGCGAGCGCAAGTACTGACGCTCACTGTAGCGCCGTTCGCGACGCCCATCATTGAGGGTCCGACCCTCGTGAATACACACTCGGGTCTCGTGGGCTTCGAAATCGTCCGCCTCAGCAAAACAGACGTCATTGGTAGCAACCACGCCGATGCCAGTGGACGCAGCAATAGTCAGCAAGTGCCGTAAATTTTGCTCTTCGTCCGCGCGGCCACAGCGCGTAACTTCAAGGTAATAGGCATCGCCGAACTCACCTTGCCAGCGTTTTGCACGCTCTTCTGCTTGAGCTAAATCTCCGTTGTTCAGCAACGACCACAGATGCCCGCGCACCCCACCGGATAAGACAATTAGACCCGATTTAGCGGCAAAAATTTCTTGTTCACATAACACGCCACGTTGGGCAGTGGTGGTATAGCCGGCGGAGATCAGCGCCAACAAGTTACGGTAACCTTGTAGATCTCGTGCCAGCAGCAGCACCCGCTCAGCACTGTCCTGAGGCGTCTCCTGAACCAGAACCTCCGCACCCATAATGGGCTTCACACCCTGCCCCATGCAGGCTTCAAAAAACTTAACCAAGGCAAACAAGTTATTGCGGTCCGTCAGAGCGACTGCTGGCATCCCAGCTGCTGCCGCCCGTCCAACCAAGTCTTTTACTTTAAATAGACCGTCCGCGAGGGAGTACTCGCTGTGCACATGCAGATGGACAAATTCAGTTGACGCTAAACTCATACCCCGCCGCCTGCGGCAAATGCCTTCTGTACTGGAGCAAAACTGCGTCTATGCACCTCGCAAGGACCAAGCTCTGCGAGCGCCTGCAAATGCAACTTAGTTGGGTAGCCTTTGTGTTGTTCAAAGCCATAACCGGGAAAGCGCGTAGCGAGTTCCACAAGCTGTCGATCCCGCGTCACCTTCGCAACGATTGAGGCAGCACTTATTGCCGCAACACGTTGATCGCCTTTGACGATTGCGTGGGTCGGCAAACCAAAATCAGGAGTTTTGTTACCATCGACTAGAACAGTGTCCGGCACGACAGACAAACCCGCCACCGCGCGCTGCATCGCCAGATGACTCGCCACCAGCACGTTAAGACTATCGACTTCCGCCACACTGGCGCTGCCCAGTGACCAACTGAGCGCCTGGGCGCAGATATTCTCTGCCAATCGTTCCCGTGCCTTGTCAGATAAACGCTTTGAGTCTCGCAAGCCACTGATCGGAGCACTGGCATCCAGAATTACCGCGCAGGCCACAACATCTCCCGCCAGCGGCCCAATCCCCACTTCATCGACACCGGCCACTAGCCCATAAGGTGACACATCAATCGGCTCTAATTTTTGCTGTCGCTGGGACAACGCTCCTCCGCTCGTACTCGGGTTTAGGCGTTCAAGCTTAGCGCACACCGCGGTTTCATTTGTAGGGTAATTTACCCTTTGCGCGACTCTAGTAGCTGTAAAACTTCTTGGGCCGCAGTAGCGCTAGCACCGCGACCTGAAGCACCACTGCGCAACTGCTGATGCATTTCCGCGAAGACACCTTGGCGATCGCTCGCGGTCGTTGTTTCGTCGAGCTGTGACAACAGCGCTTGCGCAAGTGCAGCGGGCGTAGCCGCATCCTGTATCAGTTCTGGCACAAGTTCTGTGCCCGCCAAAATATTTGGTAGCGCGATGTAGGGCGTACTAACAAGACGACTGGCAATCGCGTAGCTAAGAGTCCCCAGCTTGTAACTCACCACCATTGGGCGCCCCAATAACATCGCTTCTAAGGTGCTGGTTCCAGACTTAATTAGCGCAGCATCTGCCGCGATTAATGCGGCACGCGCATCGTTGTCGATCAGGTTTATCGACAGGTCGGCAAACTGCGGCAATAGCGCCTCTATCTGAATGCGGCGAGCCGCATTCACACATGGAATCACCGCACTGATCCGACGCTGGGGAAGTTCTTCGCGCAACACCCGCAGAGCCATCAAAAAGGGTTCAAGCATCAAGGCAACTTCGCTGCTGCGACTGCCCGGGAGCACCGCAATAACAAGTTCTTGGGAATTAATTTTTAACTGTTGCCGACAGCGCAGACGCGCGACGGCACTGCCCGCATCAGGTTCTATCGCTTCCGCTAGCGGGTGCCCGACAAAGACCGCACGTAGCGGCAGACCGGCATAGAATTGCGGCTCGAAGGGGTACAAACAAAAGAGTAAATCCGCACACTGAGCGACTTTCTTGGTGCGTCCCTTGCGCCAAGCGTAAACCGAAGGACTTACATAGTGCGCAGTGGCGATGCCCAGTTTGCGTAGGCGCCTTTCCAACAAGAAATTGAATACATTGAAATCGATACCGATGAAGACGTCGATACCTTCATCTTTGAATGTCTGCGCAAGCTGCCGGTACAGCCGCCACAGTTGGGGCAATCGCAATAAGGGTTCTTTAAATCCATTGACAGCTAACGAGTCGAAAGGCGCTAGGGAACGCAAACCCTGAGCCATCATCGCAGGACCACCAACACCGACAAATTCAACCGGCCCTGCAGATCCAAGCTGCTGGCGCAAAGCCGACATAAGACCAGCCGCTAAGTTGTCGCCTGAGGGTTCACCGGCCAGCAGGCCTATTTTGATGGTCATGACTGAGATCAGCCTACTTAGTGGTTACTCCGACCCCGAATGATACCCTTCGCCGAAGCCTCCACGGATGCCACAAAGCGCTCTACTTCCGCAGATTGCTGGCGTGGCAGTGCCAATTCTTCTATGGCTTCACTGACACGCAAACCCTTTCTATAGACTGTTCTATGGGCCTGCTTCAGCAGATCAATGGTTTCGCTACTATAGCCTCTGCGCTTCATACCCTCGGTATTCATACCTACCGCAAAGGCCGGATTTCCAGACACTGTCATATAGGCTGGCACATCCTTGGTTACCATACTCATCGCCGCAATGTGGGTGAAGGCACCAATCTTGCGAAACTGCGGCACCCCAACATAGCCGCCAAAGTTCGCATAATCGCCGACCTCTACGTGACCCGCCAATGAGGCGTTATTCGCCATAATGACGTGATCTCCGACAATACAGTCGTGGCCAACGTGAACATAAGCCATAAGCAGGCAATGACTGCCCACCTCAGTACGACCGATACCGCCCTTATCCATACCGCGATGAATGGTGACCCCTTCCCGAATGATTGTATGGGCACCAATCTCAAGAGTGGATGCTTCTCCGGCATAGGCTAAGGCAGGCGTATCTTCACCAACACTGGCAAATTGATAGATTTTCACCCCTTCACCAATTCTGCACGGCCCCTTAATAATGACGTGTGAAGCCACATCCACGTTATCCGCCAATTCGACCCCGGGACCGATAATCGACCACGGTCCGATGCGTACACCCGCGCCGAGTTTGGCACTCGGATCGACGATTGCACTGGCGTGGATCATGACGCAGCAGTTCCGTCAGTAATTTGCTCCACCACAGACAGACTGGCGGAACAGGCAAGATCCCCATCGACATGGGCCTCGCACTCGAATTTAACCATCATTGCCCGTTGCGCCACTAAGCGGCTATGCAGTTCTAACTGATCACCCGGCACCACCGGTCGGCGAAAGCGGGTTTTATCTACCCCGCCAAAGAGATAATTACGCCCATCTTTGGGGCGCGTACCCATTGTCTCAAAGGCCAAAACTCCGGAAATCTGCGCCATAGCTTCAAGTATCAGCACGCCCGGCATAATGGGCTGCTCAGGGAAGTGCCCGGTGAACATGGGCTCGTTGAAGGTAACGTTCTTGTAGCCACGAATGAATTCGCCTTTTACAACTTCGGTCACCCGATCCAGTAATAGGAACGGGTATCGATGCGGCAAATAGTCAAACAGATCCGTGATTGTTTTTACGTCGCTCATTGCCCTTGCTCCCGCTCCTCTAACGCTTTTACTCGCTTGAATAATTCACTCAATTTGCCGAACCGTGCGGCGTTCCGTAACCAGTGACCATGTTCACTAGCCACTACCCCGCTGGAGTATACGCCGGGCTTGTCAATGGATTGAGTAATTGTGGTCATGACGCTAATGGTAACGCCATCGCATAGGGTAATGGGGTTTTTACCGCCAATCCCGACACCCCCGGCAATCACACAGTGCTTGCCAATAACCGTACTACCGGCCATGCCCGCACAACCGCATATGATGCTGTGGGCCCCAATGCGACAGTTATGCCCAATATGCACTTGATCATCCATCTTTACGCCGTCTTCGATCACCGTATCGTCTATCGCGCCGCGGTCTATGGTGGTGCCAGCGCCGATGCGTACGTTGGCGCCAATTACGACACCACCTAATTGTTCTATCGGCTGCAGATGACCATTTTGGTCGGGGGTATAGCCGAACCCAGACGATCCAACAACTGCACCACTGTGAATTACCGAGCGGGGACCAATGCTGACGTTCGCATAGACGCTGACATTGCTCATAATCACGACATCATCGCCAACACTGACACCATCACTGATGCTGACATTCCCGTGCACCGTTACCCCAGCGCCGATTACCGTATTGGCGCCAATGACAACGTGTGGGCCGAGGCATGCTGAGGGGGCTATTGATGCTGTAGCGTGCACGACCGCCGTTGGATGTATGCCAGGATCTATGGCCAACGGCGTTGCGAATAATGACGTGACCCGAGCAAAGGCCAAGTACGGCTGCTCTACTACTAGGGCGACGCTTGGGCATTGCTGCAGATCTTGCGCCGAAACAATAACTGCACTGGCCTTGGTATCCGGGAGTAGCGATCGGTAAGCGGCACTGGATAGGTGACTGAGTTGCCCAGCTTGGGCATTACCCAGCGACGCCAAACCGCTAATGGGCGTCGCCGCCAGCGCCGTAATATCCGATCTCTCTGCTAACGCATCTGCAACGGCTATTTGCGCGCCCAAATGCTCAGCTATTTCCCCTAGTTCGAGTGATGTTGCCATCAACGGCGACTCAATCCCAGGCGAGTCGCGCCCAGCTTAGTCGCGGGCTTCGTTAAGCTTTTCTACAACTCGGCGCGTGATGTCGTGCTTGTCGTTGGCGTATTGCAACGAATTCGGCGCCAAAATCATATCGATCTGGTCGATCTGGATAAGATCTTTTAGCACGCGATCATACTTTGGCGCTAACGTTTGCAGGATTTCTTGGCGCTTATCTTGAGCTGTCTTTTGTAGCTTTTGCGAACCAAACTGCAGGTCTGCCTGCATACTCTCGATATCTTTGACGATTTTGCGCTTGTCGCTATCGCTTAATATTTCCCCATCCTTTTGCAGCTTGGTTTGCTGCTCTTGAATCTGTTCAGCCATGCTGCGCAATTCGCTTTGCTCAGACTCCATTTCTTTATTGGCCGCGTCCACGAGGACTTTACCCTCGTCGCTTTCAAGAATCGCGCGAACGGGATCCAACACCACGATCTTCATTTCCGCGACGGCAGCTGGGGCCATTGCCATGCTTGCCAACACCAGCATTGCCATTAAATTCTTGATCATTGATCTCTCCTAGTTACACATTGTCAGCCGACGAGCGGCGCATTCTATACCAGCTCGGCTAGAATGTACGCCCGAGTTCAAATTGGAACATTTCTTTTTCATCAAAGGGTTGGGTCTGGAACGGCTTTGCGAAACTAAAGCTCAACGGCCCCATGCCACTCAACCAACTGACGCCAATACCCACCGAGTAGCGCATATTCTCCGAATCAAAATCAAAGCAATTCACGCTCACCGTTGGGCAATTGGTATTAAACACATTACCCGCGTCGACGAATATGGCCGGCCGGAATTGCCTATTATCGTCCACAAAGGGCATTGGGAAAATCAACTCAGCAGTCGCTTCGAGCAGCAAATTTCCGCCAAAGGGATCGCCATCCCTGTCACGGAAGTAGATCGGGTTACCGTTTTCATCTAAGGGCGGTGTACTGCGAGGGCCCAGTGTTGAATTTTCGAACCCGCGGATAGATCCAAAACCGCCACCATAAAAATGTTCGTAAAAAGGCAGTCCAGGCGTGTCGCCATAGCCTCCGCCATAACCCAGCTCTGTGCGTAACCGTAAAGTCCAGCTGTTGGTGATTGGGAAGTATCGTTCACCGTTGTATATGAACTTGTAAAACTGCAACTCACTGCCCGGCACCGATATCTCTGCAGCAATGGATTGAGAACTTCCGCGATCAGCAAAAATGCCGCGATTTAACGTTGACCTACTCCATGAAACATTGGCCTTCAGATTCACCGAAGTAGAACCGTTGATTTCAATAAATTCTGAAATTTCCTGAGCCGCGTAATACCCCTCAGTAATCTCCGTATATTCCGCCAGCACACCGAAGTTTATGCGCTGGGTCTCACTGATAGGCAAGCCGAAGTTCACCCCAACGCCCGCCGCATCGGTGCTATAGCGGGCGATATTGCGTGCATCGTAGTCCAGGCGGCGCAGAAACACGTTGTAGCCACGACTAATACCGTCCATTGTGAAGTACGGGTCGAAGTAATTGAAATTCACCGACTTTTGGAATTGCGATAAGCTCAAGCCCACATTGAGACTGTTCCCAGAGCCCTGCAGGTTGGACTGTTGATAGTTGCCGCCGATAATCAGGCCGTAGCCCTGGGAGTACGCGAGGGTTCCGGAGATGGATCCAGACGGCTGCTCCTCAACAGTGAAATTAACGTCAATTTGGTCGTCCATGCCCGGGACTTGAGGGGTTTCTACCTCAACCCCTTTGAAGTAGCCCAGCCGCTCCAAGCGCACCTTGGTCAAATCAATTTGCGCAGTGGACGCCCAACCGCCTTCCATTTGCCGCGATTCCCGCCGCATTACCTCGTCTTGGGTCAGGGCATTACCCGTAAACGAAATTCTTCGTACATAGGCGCGTTTGCCTGAATCGACGAAAAACTCAACATCCACCGTCTGATCGTCATTCAGTTTTGGTACGCCGCTGGCAGTAGCAAAGGTAAAGCCGCCATTACCTAGGGCATTCGTGAGGCGCTCTTCAGTGGCCGTAATCAAGGCTTGGGAGAAAGTCTGGCCTTCTTGCACGATGATTAACCGACGCAAATCCTCTGCTTTAACATCGCCGAGTTCGCCGACCAAGTTAACCTTGCTGACCTCATAGATGTCCCCTTCATCCACGGCAATGCTAATGTATACCTGCTGACGGTCAGGAGTGATGCTGACTTGAGTCGATTTGATATCGAAGTCGGCATAACCACGGTCTTTGTAAAAGGCTTCTAGTGACTCCAAATCACCTGAAAGCTTCTCGCGAGAGTATTTGTCGTCGTTTTTATAAAACGACAACAGGCTCGGATGTTTAAGCTCTAATGCATCCAATAGCTCTTCTTGAGAAAACAATTCTGCTCCCACCACGTTGATGTGGCGTATTCCTGAGCTTTTACCCTCTTCAATAATGATCTTAACGTTGACCCGATTACGCGGCAGATCCTCAATATCGGTTTCGATACTTGCGCCATAGCGCCCTTGAGCGACATATTGACGCTCTAATTCCAGACCCATACGTTCTAGCGTAACCTGTTTGAAAATTTCGCCTTCTTTCAGGCCTTGCTCTGCGAGCCCCCCGAGTAAGGCTTCCGACTCAATCGCCTTATTACCTTCTAATACAATGGATTCAATCGCCGGCCGCTCTACTAACGTTACGATTAATACGCCACCGTCCCGCGCCAACTGAATGTCTTCGAAATAGCCCGAGCGAAATAACGAACGCATGGTCGAACGAATCGCTAAGCTATCAAGTGCATCACCTACGGTGACGGGTATCAGATTAAAGACCGTACCCGCAGACACTCGTTGAAGGCCCTGCAAGCGAACATCTTCCACCAAAAATCGTCCATCCATCTGGAAATCTTCAGCAGACTGATTGGCAGCCGTCGCCACGCCAGTAGTGAACAACACCATCAGCAACAGCGTTACCCTGAGTGAGATCTTTCGGCCAAACACCAAAGTCAAAGTGTGCAAAATTATTTCCCGTCTTAGTTCGCAGAGCGAACGGTTAGCCAAATAGCCGCGTTAAATCGTTAAATGTGACCAGCACGAACATTATTCCTACCAGCAATAGTCCCAACTGCGCTGCGCCCTGCTGCAAGCCATCGGAGACCGGAGACCCCTTCACGGCTTCGATCACGATAAATACCACCTGCCCACCATCCAATAATGGCACGGGGAGTAAATTCAAAACACCCAAAGAGATACTCATCAGCGCCATAACACCAAAAAACATCTGCCAGCTGGTTTTCACTGTATCCCCAGCGATCTGCGCAATACCCACCGGACCGACCAGGTTTTGCACAGACAAAAGACCGGCGATCATTTTTTTCAGCATGCTCAATGTCATCACCGTCTTATCGACGGTTTCGACGCAGCCTTTCCAAAACGCCTGCAAGGGTGTAAATCGCACCTCGATGACAGCTGGGCTAACACCGAGAAAACCGACGGTCTCTCCCGCTGCAGTCGTGCGTGCTTCGGGGGTTACTGTTAATTGCAAAACCTGTCCCGCACGGACAACGGATAATATCAGAGGAACCTGTGGATGCTCGACAATTTCATCAACCCATTGACGCCAACTGCCGACCTCTCGATCGTTGATGCCTACCACCCAGTCGTTAGCTCGCAGGCCTGCACGACTGGCAGGAGAGCCTTCTACGACATCGCCAACAACACTCAATAAAGCCGGCTGCAAACCTAAAGATCCCAGCACATCAGGTTGCGCCTCGCCCTGTAACCAAGTATCGATCGGCACCTGCAATGTTTGCTCGCGACCGCTGCGTAAATTCTGCACCTCCAACGCGATAGCGCCACTTTCGCCGAGGCGATCACTGAGGGCCATAAGCACGCTCTGCCAGCCAGCGATTTCCCGCCCATCAACCCGCAATACCCGAGCCGGCGCGTTGAGCCCAGCCAAGGCAAGCTTCGTATCCGCTTTAGGGGCTTGGGTAGTTGGCGCATATTCCGTTGTGCCCGTCACGAAGAGCAGTGCATAAACAACCGCTGCAAGTACGAAGTTTGCCGCCGGACCGGCAACAGCGATGGCGATTTTCCACCATGCTGACAAGCTCGAATGCGCCACAGCATCAGCTGGCACCGCAGCCATACCTTGCAGGCTCGCCGCGTCATCGCGGGTATCGTACATGCGCACATAGCCGCCTAGGGGAATCATTGAAAGTTTGAAGGTAGTGCCGTTCTTATCAACTCGGCTGAGCAATGCTTTACCGAAACCAACCGAAAAACTGAGCACATGCACACCGGCAAGGCGCGCCACAATAAAGTGGCCAAACTCGTGCACAACCACCAGCACACCTAACAGACCGGCAAACGCCAACGGATATAACAACCAGTCCATCATGCTATAAGCGCCCATGCCAGAAGTGGTGCCACGGCGATAATCGAGTCGATGCGATCGAGCACACCCCCATGCCCTGGCAACAGCCCACCAGAGTCCTTTAGACCCGTTGCGCGCTTTAATAGACTCTCAAACAAGTCACCGAATATCGCCATTACGATTAGCCCGAAAGTTAGGATGACGGCATTGAATATCGACCAGCTACTGAATACAAACAGACCAGCGAGACAAATACTCGACGCCAATGTCATTCCACCCAAGGCGCCCTCCCAAGTTTTTCCCGGGCTTAGCGCGGGCGCCAGTTTACGGCGTCCAAATCTGCGACCACTGAAAAAAGCTCCAACATCTGTAGCCGTGGTCAGCACTAACAACCACAGTAACCAATAATCGCCTTCGGGCATCTGGCGAATAGTCACCAAACTACTCCAAGCGCCCACCATAAGCAGCTGACCCACAAGCCCAATCAGCCAGGAGCGCGTGTACAGACTGCGCCCTCGCGGATAGACCAGCACTAAGACCAGCGCTCCGAGCCAAATGACCCCAACGACTGGAACTAGCTCCGCTGCCAGCCATTGGTTTGCAAAAATAACGCCGATCAGAGCCGCATAAATGACAACGTAACCGATACGCTTGGCCTTGGTCGGCGCGTGCAAAAAACCAGACCATTCATAAACACCAGCACCGGCGGCTATCCCAAACATTAAGGCAAAGCCCCCGACCGGCAACAGAAAGATCACCACCAGAGCGAAAGCTGCCAAACACAATGCCGTGATCACTCTTCGCAGCAACATCTCGATTCCTAGGGGCGCCGCCCGAAGCGGCGTAAGCGCGCAGAAAAGGTATCCACAGCCCGACGTAGGTGACTGCCATCAAATTCTGGCCAGAACGCCTCAGTAAAATACAACTCCGTATAGGCGATATCCCACAGCAGAAAATTACTGACCCGAAAGTCGCCACCGGTGCGGATAAGCAAGTCGGGTTCGGGCAGATCACCTAAGGACATGTGCTGGTGGAGCAAACTTTCATCAATGTCGGCGACAGCGACTTCACCGCTTTGCACCTGCAGCGCCAGCTGTTTCGTAGCCTCAACGATATCCCAGCGCCCTCCATAATTTACCGCGACATTGAGATTAAGACGTTGGTTGTGCTGGGTCAGCGCCTCACATTCATCCATCATGGCCGCAATGTCCGGGGCGAAACGGCTGCGATCGCCAATAATGCGCAGCTTCACGCCTTGGGCATGCAGATCTTCTAAATCAGTGCGCATGACATAACGCATAAGATCCATGAGCATGCTGACCTCGCCCTCCGGGCGGTACCAATTTTCGGTACTGAAGGCGAACAGGGTGAGGCTTTCAACACCTAACTCGACACAGGCCTCGCTAATAACCCGCACGCCCTTGGCCCCTGCTCTATGCCCCGCCGCTCCTGGCAAATGGCGTTTTTTCGCCCACCGGTGGTTGCCGTCCATGATAATGCCCACATGCTTGGGCACAGTCTCGGCACCATCAGCGGTAACGATGTCTTGTTGAGCTTGGGCTGTTGTTTCGGAGGTCATGACCGGGGTCGCGAATTTAGATTTCCATTAATTCGGCTTCTTTCGCCGCCAGTGCTTTATCAACGTCACCAACGTGCTGATCTGTTAGTCCTTGAGCACGCTCTTCGCCGCGGCGCGCATCGTCCTCCGCTGCCATTTTCTCTTTCACCAGATCACGGATATCCGCAATTGCATCGCGTCTAATGTTACGGATCGAGACCCGGCTTGTTTCCGCCTCGGCGCGCGCCTGCTTGGCAAGATCGCGCCTATTTTCTTCAGTTAGCGGCGGTAACGGCACACGCACTACATCACCACTACCAATTGGTGTGATACCAAGATCACTGCGCAAAATAGCTTTCTCGATTTCCGGCAACAGCGGCTTTTCCCATGGTGATAACACCAAGGTTCGCGCATCTTCTACCGATATCGACGCAACTTGGTTAAGCGGCGTTGGCGCGCCGTAGTAATCTACGGTAATGCCATCTAATAGCGCTGGATTTGCCCGACCCGTGCGGATTTTCGCGAAAGCGCCTTGCAGGGCATCAAGGGTTTTACCCATCCGCTCTTTAGCATCATCAAGAATTTCGTCGATCATGGTCTTTATTCCAGAGTGTTGTGCACGCCAATCCGCTGTGCATGCAGCGCATTATGCGCCAAAACCTTGTTTACGCCAGTAGCTACGCCCATGCCTTTTGCGCTAGCTCACCGCCTCATCATCATCGACCCTTGTTCCAACTTGCTCTCCGGCCGCTAAACGGGTCAGAGTTCTGGACTCAGAAGCATCGAATACCACCAACGGCAGCGCATTTTCTTTACACAATACGATAGCGGTTAGATCCATCACAGCGAGCTCTTGCTCGAGTACCTGCTGATAGGTGATATGTTGAAAACGCTCGGCTGCCGGGTCCTTTTTCGGATCCGCAGAATAAACTCCATCGACATTCGTAGCCTTGAGAATAGCATCCACACCCAACTCGACCGCGCGTAAACACGCCGCCGTGTCGGTAGTAAAAAAGGGATTGCCAGTACCACCGGTGAGGATTACCACCTCGCCGCTGTCCATGGCTGCCTGAGCTGTGTCTCGCTGGTAGCCGTCAACCATTCCCGCCATAGCAACGGCACTAAACAAACGGCTGGCGATGCCACGACGTCGCAAAAAATCGTTTAACGCCAAGCCGTTCATTATTGTCGCCAGCATACCCATGCGGTCGCCGACCACTCGATCCATCCCAGCTTGCGCCAGATGTGCGCCACGGAACAGGTTACCGCCGCCGAGCACCACGGCTAATTGAATACCCTCCCGTACTGCTGCCTCAATCTCATCACAGTAATGCTTGAGGACCTGGGGTTCGATCCCAATGCCGGCGTCGCCGCCGAGCGCTTCACCGCTGAGCTTGAGCAGATAACGAGTCAAACTAGTCGTTACCGGCTACCTGAGCAGCAACTTCGGCGGCAAAGTCTGTTTCCTCGACCTCAATGCCCTCGCCTACCTCATAGCGGACGAAAGACAGCACTTCCGTGCCAGCGTCAGCCACCAGCTTACCGACCTTGGTATCGCCATCTTTAACAAAGGGTTGGTCTAACAAACTTACTTCCGAAAGGAATTTTTTAACCCGCCCCTCAACCATCTTGACGACGATCTCTTCAGGCTTGCCACTCTCCGCTGCCTGAGACGCAAAAATTTCCCGCTCCTTCGCCAATACGTCTGGCGCTACGTCTTCACTGCGCACAACCATGGGATTGATGGCCACGACATGCATTGCGATGTCCCGACCCAATTCAGCATTCGCCTGAGCTAAATTTACCAGCGCGCCGCGACGTTGGTCGCCATGCATATATTCGCTGATCCCACCGGCAGCAGATTCCACCACTTGGCCACGACGGATGGTGATGTTCTCGCCAATTTCTTGAACCAGTGTTTCGCGCTCGGCATTCAAATCACCCGCTGCGAGTGCAGTGAGGTCACCATCCGCGGACTCGAAAAGTTGCTCGGTTACTTTTGCCACGAAAGCAATGAACTTTTCGTTCTTTGCGGCAAAGTCGGTCTCGATATTGATCTCAACGATGGCACCTCGCGTTCCGTCTGCGGCCACATGGATACCCAACAGACCATTTGCGGTGGTACGACCGGCTTTTTTCGCAGCCTTAAGCGCACTTTTCTTACGCAGCTCTTCAATGGCTTTTTCCATGTCGCCGTCCGCCTCGGTCAGCGCACGTTTGCAATCCATCATTCCAAGGCCAGTACGCTCTCTTAGCTCTTTGACCATTGCTGCAGAAATTGCCATTTCTTACTCCTTGTCTGCGTCTGCTGCGGCAGCCTGCTCTGCGGCTTCCTGTGCGGCTTTTTCCTCGTCTTCTGCGGCGAAGGTTTGATTAACACTGGCAGCAACCGCCTCGGATATTTCCGCTACCGGAGCTGCGACTTCGCTTTCATCAACCTCTACAAATTCGTCCGCACTGACCGTCGGCTGAGCGTTGGCCTTACCCTCTGCAACGCTATCGGCTACCGCTGATACATACAGGCGGATTGCTCGAATGGCGTCGTCATTGCCTGGGATTACATAGTCAACCCCTGCCGGGTCACTGTTAGTATCGACAATTCCAAATACCGGTATGCCTAATTTATTGGCTTCAGCCACAGCGATACGTTCATGTTGTACGTCAACAACAAATAGCGCATCTGGTAGGCCACCCATATCCTTGATACCGCCAAGGCTGCTGTGCAGCTTGTTCATCATGCGAGTGCGCTGCAGTGCTTCTTTTTTCGACAGCAGATCGAATGTTCCATCAGACGACTGCGTTTCTAAATCCTGCAGGCGGCGAATAGACTGGCGTATTGTTTTGTAGTTCGTCAGCATGCCACCCAACCAACGTTGGTCGACGAACGGCATACCGACTCGGCTTGCCTGTTCCTGAATGACTTTCGCAGCAGCACGCTTAGTGCCAACGAAAAGAATTTTTTGCCCACGCGACGCCATATTGCGCATTTCGACAAGCGCATCATTGAAAGCCGGTAGGGTTTTTTCAAGATTGACGATGTGAATCTTGTTGCGGGCTCCAAAGATGAACGGCGCCATCTTGGGGTTCCAGAACCGCGTCTGATGGCCGAAATGCACACCAGCCGCAAGCATATCGCGCATGCTTACACTCATAACTTTTCTCTCCGGGTTGGTTTATTGCTCGATTTCCCAAACTCAAACCCGCGACCTAAGCCTCAGGCACCCGTGAGTCTGTGACGAAACCGGCAACGTTATTTGCACTCATTTGACGAGCGCTCTTTATGCCGCAGCATTCGGCTCATTCCGCCCTCTTTCCCCACAACAGTTGCTGTGTAGAGCTAGGGTGTTCATGACCTTACGGCTGCTTTTCAATCAACTTTGTGCTCAACGACCATACAATCGACACCGAAATGGCCAATGTCATGGACTCTGAACGGCGCGCTTTATACCATAACCGCTCAGCTATAGAAATGAGTTT
>Ga0163109_10000828_pt1 | contig 24445 bp, 18 predicted proteins | sample CRUFie1St13metaG_FD_108704 | JGI IMG/M metagenome (GOLD analysis project Ga0163109, IMG submission 108704) | Marine microbial communities from the Costa Rica Dome - CRUD Field 142mm St13 metaG | ecosystem: Environmental > Aquatic > Marine > Oceanic > Photic zone | place: Costa Rica: the Eastern... | reverse complement strand
CACTTTTTTAAATAAAAATAAAATTAATTGCATAATTAATTGTATTGGTTCAACAAATAGTGAAGATTCATTTTTCATGTCAAATTTCTATTTCCCAAGTTTTTTATCTGAAAAATTAAAAGATCTTGACTCATGTCTTAAGCATCAACTCACTTTAATTCATATATCTAGTATTGGGATAAGGGCACCATATATGAAATATAATTTCAAACAAATTTATATTAATCCCTTTGAAAAAATTAAAATTAAATATAATTTATATGAATTATCAAAATCGTGTGGAGAGTATAACTTATACAATAATTTAAGACACTGCCAAAAAATTAATACTTTTATTTTACAGCCTTCAAATATAATATTTAAAAATTCGGATTTTTTGAAAAAACTCAGCTTTTTCCTTCTAATTTTTCCAATTAAAGTGGACAAAAATATAAAATTAGCAATAACACCAATAGATTATTTACTAAATAATATTTGCGAACTCATGGAAAATTCATGTAAATCCAATATAGAAATAAAAACATTATTCAAAAGGGTAAAAGTTAGTTTTCTTTTTAAGAAATATCGATATTTCGAATTTTTGAAAATTAAAATTCCTTTAAAAATTTTGCAAAATTCAATAAAATCTATTCCTGAAACCTTTTTTTTATATCGCTTAAAAAGAATTCTTATATTTATTTTTATCCTTTAAATGCAAAAAGAAAAGACACTTAAAAAAGTATTCATTCTTGTGAATGATCCAATATTTGTGTATCAACATCTAATCCCAATAATTGAAATTTTAAAAACAAAATCAAAACTTTATATTATTAGTGCTTATAAAGATGAATTTAAGTTGAATTTACAGAATATAAAAGTTATTAAGGTACCTATTAAAAGAGAACCTTCATTAATTGATTTGTATGCCCTTATTAAACTCATTATTATAAAAATAAAGTATAAACCTAATTTGAGCATATCATTTACTGCCAAAGCAGGACTTTTAAATTCAATAACTTCCATTTTGGGCGGTAAATCTATTCATTATTTTACTGGTCAAAGATGGGCAGATTTAAAGGGATATCAAAGATTTCTACTAAAACAAATAGACAAATTTATTATATTATGTTGTTTAAAAATATATTGCGATAGTAAGTCTCAAGCTCAATTTATATGTAACGAATTAAATGTAAAAAGAGTCAAAGTCCTTGGGGAAGGCTCGATATCTGGCGTTAATATTAATAAATTCAATATTTCAAAAAAATATGCTCTAAAAACTCTTAATAAATTAACTACTTTAAAATCGGAAAATTTAATTAAGTTATTGAATAAATCTTATAGTAAACAAACTAAAATTATTTGTTTTATTGGCAGGGTTAATAAAGATAAAGGTATTAGAGAATTAATAAAAGGATTTAAATTACATAATAAAAAATTCAAAGATTCTTATTTACTAATTATTGGACCAAATGAATTGAACAAAAATGATTTCAGTAAAATGAAAACTACAAAAAATTGTTTACATATAGATTTCTTCAATAATATAAATTTAATTCTTCCTTTTGCATATTGTCTTGTCCTACCAAGTTATAGAGAAGGTTTCGGATCAATAATTATAGAAGCGGCTGCGAGTAAAGTGCCAATTATCTCAACTAATATTCCTGGTCCAAAAGATTTTATTAATCATATGAATAATGGATATTTAATTAGACCGAAAGAACCTAATGATATTAAAGAAGCTTTAAGTTTTTTCTGGGAAAATAAAAAAACTTTAAAAATATTTTCTGAAAATGCATTTGAAAAATGTTCTAAATATTTTTCTGAAGAACATGTTTGCAATTTATTTATAAAAGAAGTTTTAAATTATCTTTAGGTATATTGTATTCTAAAATAATATAAAGTTAAAAGGTTCAAAAAAGTTTTTGAATTACTCTATGGATAATATATATTTCTCCAAGTCTTCAAAATATGATTCAAGGCCAATAATAATAGATGGCTTTTCTGGAAGTGGTAAAATTTTAGTAGCGGAATTACTTAAGGCTGTAAGCAATACTGAAATATCAAAATGGGAACTTTCCTTTGATTATCTACCAATACTTTATAGTTTTGGTTCTATACAGAAAGAAGCTGCCATATCAACATTAAGAACAATCTTTGATGAAATCACATATACGATGGCAATCGGAAGAGAACTTAATTTGAGAAGAAAAGATCTTCAATTTGCATTAAGACATCCCAAAAAATTTGAATATTTAAAATCAATGCTTAGTCCAGCTTATTCTGATGATCTTATATTAAAAAAGATTGCTCCAAAGATGAATATACCTTTTATGATTCATATGTCTTCTTTTAATAATCAATTAATGGAGGAAACTTTTGAAGAGAACGTTAAATTAATATATACATTAAGAGACCCTTTATATATTTTGGAAACTTATAGCTCATATATTGATAGAATAAGATATGACCCAAGAGAATTTACTCCAAAAATATCATTTAAAAATAATGATTTACCATGGTATTCAAAAGGTTGGGAAGAAGAATATTGTAGTATAAATAATACTGAAAAAAGTATAGAATTAATTTATAGATGTTTTGATCTTTTAAGTAAAAAAATTAAAAAAAATAAAAATAAATACATTTACAAGTTAATTTTTTTTGAAGATATCATAATAAATCCTGATAAATATTTTTATGAAATAACAGACTTTTTAAAGTTAAGTTTTGACGAAAAATATTACAAGAAAATTAAAATTAAAAATAAAATTCCAAGGAAAAATAATGATGTTTTAGAAGGTTTTTGGAAAAGGTATACCACTAATAATGAAAGTAGACATGGTGATACGGATGAAACAATCTTAAAAAGAACAAAAGATTTAATCAATGACTCCTACTTTAAAAAACTATTAATACTAAGAGACAAATATTTCCAATTTAAAGAAGAGTTTGGGGAAAACTTTTAATCTTTATAAATTAAGAGTAAAACATAGAAACTCTAAAAAAACAAATGCTATAATTTAAAAAAAATTAAATTGAGTAAAAAACTTACAATATCTAATATTCAGCCAAAGATGAAGGCTGGCTACGATCATATAAAAAATAATTTTAGTAATAGATCATCATGTGTTTTTCCTTTTTTTTTAACCGATACAAATGATTTAGTTATTGTTTTTTTAAACTATTGGAAAATTAAAAATAACCTTAAAAGAATTACTTGTAATATAAGGGCTCATGATGAAAGTGGAATCTTAGTAGAGTTTATAAATTTTGAATTAATAGAAAATCATTATAAAATATCAATCAAATCAATCATGAAAAATAAATTAATCGAAAAAGGTATAGTTAATATAGAATTCATAAGTTCAGAAAATATAGGTTTTACATTTCCTGCAGTAACAGCTTTTTATACCTCCAATTCAAATTATTCTGGGGTTCACACTGCAGGAAGAATAAAAAATCCTGAAGAGAATAAAATTCCTGGCGAAATTATTGAGACAAATTGGAGATGTAAATGGGAAAATGGTGTTACTCCATTTTTTTCATTATTTAATGGGAGTATCAAAAGCAAATCTAAATTAATTAAAGTAACTATTTATAAACCAAATAAAGAAATAATTGTCTCTAAGGAAATAAATCTAAGCTTAATTGATCCTTTTTCGAACAAAATATTTTTTATAGATGAATTATTTAATCTACAAAAATATAAAATAGATAATGATTCATATATTGAGGTAAATATACCTTTTACAGATTTCTTTCCAAGAATGGTATGTGGAAATTTTTTTAGAAAAGAAAAATTCTTAGAAGTAACTCATAGCTTTGAGAATCAAGAAGAAAATCCTGATTATCTTGATGAATTAGATTTAAAAAAGACCCCAAATAGAATTCCTTCAATAAATCCAATAGCTATAAATAAAGAATTAGAATTAGATTTAATTTTCTTTCCTACCAACTGTAAAGGTAAAGTTATAGGATCTTGGAGAAGTGGTGCAAAGAATAAAACACTAACTAAATCAGATGAGATTTTTGAATGGATAAGTGGAGGTAATAATTCAGAATTAAAGAAAATCTCTATTAAAAGTGAAGATACAATAAAAGCACTTGATATTACAAAAGGAAAAATCCCAACAAGAATAAACACTAATTATATTTATAGGGTTAGAGATGCAAAAGCAAAATACTCGACTGACATAGCGGCAGGTCAAATAACAGAATATTTTCCTCCTAAAAAATTTACTTGGGGTCATGGAATAATTGGCAAAGGTTATAAAACTATTATTTTTCTTACATCATTATCTCATGATGAAAAATGTAGAATAGAATCTAAAGGAAAATTAACTTTACTTGTTGAAGATAAAATATATGAAAAAAACTTCACCATCCCACCTGATTCAGGAATTGAAATCAATCTAAATGAAATTATATTTAAAAACTATACCTCCAAAGAGGTTAAATTAATAAGTTGGTATTATGTTCAAGAAAAAAGAACCAAACTAATGAGCTATTGGATCAGTTATACTAAAAACGGGAAAATTACAGGTGATCATGCTTTTTAATATGCATAATTATTTCATTTTTTAAGTTAACTTTAAGAATAGGAAAAAATGATTTTCACAAGTGAAAAATGAAGATAATAAGCTATTAAGATGTAATAATTTGACTAATTTTAAAAGAAATTATTAAAGTATTTATTATTCTCATTCCTAAAAATTATTTTTTGAATATAAGAATTATTAAAGATAATTAAATCCAATTAAATAGTTCCTCTCCAATTAAATCTATTGGTGGCTTCTTTTCCTTTTCTATAGTTAGATAGTCATTATTATATTTTAAATAAGAATTCATTAAATATCTCAGCAAAGCTACTGATTTAATGGGATTCTTACCAATAGCGACTTCAGCCGCCAATACCAAACCGCTTACTGAGGCATTTAATAGATTATAAATATCTGAGACTTCAGCCCTTGATGGGATTGAATTCTGCATCATGCTATCAAGTACATTAGTAGCCACATATACTGGCGTAGATCTTTTAACGCATTTATCTATAATATAATTTGTAGCAATAGGGATCATAGAGACGGAAGTTTCACGACTCAAATCTCCCCTATCTATAAGAATTGACTCAGATAAATCTATTATCTCATTAATATTATGTATTCCTTCTAATGTTTCTATCTTTGAAACCAGTTCACAATCATTAGGTAAATAAGCTCTAATCTCTTTTGCATCTTTTGCTGAAGATACAAATGAGGCAAATACTTTTTTACAACCTCTTTCATAAGCATATCTAATAGCATATTTATCAAAAGGTGTTAGAACATCTAACTTGATACTTTTATCAATAATATCTACAGCTCTATTTCTTGTTATTGAAGCATAAGAAGTTATTTTTGCTTTAATTATATAGCGATCTAAAATTTCATCACACCTCACAACCATTCCACCCACATCAACTCTTAAATTATCTCCTATTTCTATTTGATCAAAGGTTTCGGGGTGATTAAAAATAATAAAATTTTCAGGATAAAGATTTAAATTTTCCCTAGTTTTAAAAAGAAGTAAGATATCAGAACCTAAAGTAATATTCTCATTAATGTTGAATGATATAACCCTTAGTTGAGGACCTTGAGTATCTATAGATATTGGTAAATTTGTTTTTATTAAATTATTTATATATTTAGGTAGTAGTTCTTTATTTGAATGAGATAGGTTAATTCTAAAAGTATCTGCACCGGCCTTTCTTAAATATTGTAGAGAATTTTCATCTAAAGAACTTGGTCCAATTGTAACTATTATTTTATTCATTTAAGAAATTAATAATTGAAGAAAATCTTTTATTTCTTTTGGAAGTCTTTGTTCTGAAATCTCATAATCATATTTATCTTTAGTAAACCTCCAAGTACCTTCACTTAAGCAATTTCTTAATATACTATTAAGTTTTTGCTCATCCAAAACAGGTTTTTTAGGAATAATAATTTTTGATTTAAATACATATATTATTTTTTTAGAATATTTAATAAGAAGTCTATAAGGTTGATTAGGATAAATTATTTGTGAATAAGGGTATTTGAAACAATATTTTCCATATTTAAAAATAGATTTATTTGGAGTTAGAGATTCATTAATCAATTTAAAAAAATTAGCTGGAGAAAATGCTAAGGTACTCGCTTTTTCAAAATATTCTAAATATTCATCCGTTGGTATAAATGATATTAAAGGATTATGAAGTTCATTATTAATTGAAAAACTTGAGCCATCATTTAATACATGTGTACCATGATCACTTATAAAAGAAATTAAATGATCATCTTTAGATATTTTTTTAAAACTATGATTCAGAATCATTCCAATTGCATTATCTATTGACTTAATTTGAGATAGATAGATATCTAAAGTACTACTGATATGTTCGCCATATTTATATTTCGAACCATTTTCAAAATTAAGTCCTTCTATCAAAGTTTTATTTTCTAGAGATAAAGATCCTGGAGGGAGTATAGAATTCTTAACTGGATGATGAGTATCCATAATATCAATCCAATGAAATGAAGATTGAGATTCAGCAATATCTAACTGCTTCAAAGCCTGTCCCAATACAGAATAAATATCTGACATGTTTGGATTTGATATGCAATGATTAAAAAAAGCATGCAATCCATGATGATGCTTCATTCTCCAATTAGTGCCTGCCCTAAATCTTAACTTATAATTTTTATATATATTTTTGAGTCCATTGAAATTTGGACTACTATAAAACTTATTTATAAGATCAATATAATTTCTTTCCTGAGGAAAATATTTTTTGTGATTTTCAAATCTATTTCCTGTAAGAAAAGAAATAGCAGCAGGATAAGTCCAGTTTGATATAGACATAGAATTCTCAAAATGAATAAATTTTTTATTAAGGAAAAGAGAAGAAAGGTTAGGGAATAAGTTTTTATTTTTTTTAATAATTTCTACTGTAGAAAACGAAAGATTATCAAGATAAAAAACTATTATTCTTTTTGGATATTTAATTCTTTGATCAATTAAATTATTTTTATTTTCTGATTTAAAAGAAATAATTTTAGAATCTTTAAAACTTATAATTTGATTTTTATTTTTATTATTTTTGAAATATTGAATAGCCCCCTCAAATCTATAATTAAAATTATATTTATTAATTATTTCTAAATCATTTACTTTCTCAAGGTTGATTTTTAGAGTATTAATACATTCTTTTATATATAATTTTTCACTTTTCATCGAAGTCAAAAAATTAAGAATTATTTTTGTATATAGATCAATCAATAAATAATCTTTTAGATTACGATTATTAATTACTGAAAAAATACATGATTCATTTTTATTTATTTTTAATTTTGTATTTAAAGATTGAATCTTAAATGATTCAATACCTTGATTAGAAATATTATAAAAATATAAATGCTTACTTTCAGCAGAAATTAAACATTCATTATTTAATTTACAAATTTTAAAAAGAAATTTCCATTGATTTCCAAGAGAGACTTCGCTTTCAACTATTCTTTCACTTTTTATTTTTATTGCCCTAATAATTGAAATAGTTAAAAGAGCATAAACTTTAAAATATCGTCTTAAAAAGATTTTTAAAGCTTTTATATAATATTTACTCATAAGACGAAAATAAAAAAATCATAACTCTAAATAAATTATTTAACATAATAAATTCTTAAAAAACTCTCTTATTCTTACGTTACATAAACAATGGATAATTACAGCATAAATGATAAAAATCGAATTTATTTTTCCATCAATAACAAGTGCAATAACTGAGAATAAAGCAGAAAGACTCCAAATTATCTTTACAGTTTGCCTTTGGTTTAATCCAGTATCTAATAATCTATGATGAAGATGAGTTTTATCAGGATAAAGTGGAACCTTCCCTTTAATTATTCTATTAAAAATAACATATATCATATCTGCTATTGGTATAAACATTATTAGTATTACTACTGGAAAGTTAAAAGGAATACTATTATCAGTAGATGAAATAAAACTAACAATAGATAAATTAAATCCTAGGAAATAGGAGCCAGAATCTCCCATAATAATTTTTGCAGGATTGTAATTAAAAATCAAAAAAGCCATTGCAGCTCCAATTAAGGAGGCTAATATACAAGTCAAATATTGCATATTATTTGCATATTCAATTATAAAAAAAGATACTGAGGCTATTATTAATAATCCTGTTGCAAGTCCATCAGCGCCATCCATCCAATTTATTGCATTAACAATTCCAGAGATCCAAATCACTGTGATTATAAAGCTAATTACTATTGGTAAATGTATATCATCTAAATTTGGAGAAATAAATCCTAGTCCTAGCGAATTAATCCTTAAGTTATTAAACCAAGCAATTGAAGCAACTATAAATTGAAAGCCTAATCTGAATTTTGGGGATAATTTAAAAAGATCATCACATAATCCCAAAAAAAATATTGCTGAGCCTGTAAAAAGCAAAACTCTACCATAAGAGCTTATATTTTCTAATGAAAACTGATCTAAATTTCCTGTAAAAAAGATTGATAATAATCCGCACAAAAAACCTATAAATATAGGTACACCTCCAAGTCTAACGATTGATTTAGTATGTAATTTTCTTGTAGTAGGAATATCATTTATGTTGAATTTCTCTCCAAAACTTTTAGCAATAGGTACTAGAATTAAAGTTACCATAAAGCTTGTCGAAGCAATCAATAAGGTAAGAAGTTGAAGATCAGTAAAAAAAAACCTATTCAAATTTTTAAGCTTTTAGTTCTTTTATCATAAACTATTGTCCATCACATTAATTATTGTAAAAATATAATTTATAGTTTGTTTTATTAAATTTTAACCTTATTTTATTTAGAATTTCCATTAATTTATGAAATAAAATTAACTACAAAAATATATTAAATAAAATCATAAAATGCATGCAAAACAAATTTCTAATATTTTCTAAATAAATATACTTTTTTAATTAATTTACATAGTATTATTTTATAAGCTAGGAGAATTATTAACATATTTAGAGATAGCTTTATTATGAATAGTCAGACTATATTACCTGTAATTTTATGTGGAGGAAGTGGCACAAGATTGTGGCCATTATCAAGAAAAAGTTTTCCAAAACAATATCTATCAATAAATTCATCACGAAATAGGACCCTACTCCAAAAAACGCATGAGAGAATCATGGATCTTAAAAATATAAGTGAGCCAATAATAATTTGCAACGAAGAACATAGATTTATTGTTGCAGAACAGATGAGAGAGATTAAAGTTCAACCAAATAAAATATTACTTGAGCCTTTTGGAAGAAATACTTGTCCAGCAATCACATTAGCAACATTAAAAGCAGTAGAGGATAATAATGACCCAATTATTCTTGTTCTTTCATCAGATCATCACATAAAAAATAGTAATAAATTTGTTGAGGCGATTAAAGTTGGTATTGAATATGCAGCAAAAGGTAGGATAGTAACTTTTGGTGTAATACCAGATTATCCAGCGACAGGATATGGTTACATAAAATCTCAAAAGTCAATTAAAAAAGGAATAGTTGAAGGCTTAAATATTGAAAAATTTATAGAAAAGCCAAATTCAAAAAAAGCATTTGAATTATTTTCAGATCCCCATTACAGCTGGAATAGCGGTATCTTTATGTTCAGAGCAAGTACCTTTTTAAATGAGATAAAGTCATTATCTCCAATGCTTTTAGATAATTGTAAGAAATCAATAAATAAAGATTTATTTGATTTGAATTTTCAAAGATTTAATGAAGAAGTTTTTAAAAACATACCAAATATATCCTTTGATGTTGCAATTATGGAGAAAACTAAACTAGGAACAGTAGTACCACTAGATGCAGGCTGGAGCGATATTGGTAATTGGAATTCCGTTTGGAAAGTTTCGGAAAAAGATTTAAATTCAAATTATACTAAGGGTAATATTTACTTAAATGACTCTAAAAATTGTTACGTAGAGAGTGAAAATAAACTTATTTATGGCCTAGGTTTAACTGATTTAATAATAGTCCAAGCTAACGATGCAACACTTATAATAAATCAAAGTAAAGCTGAAAATGTTAAAAAAATTGTAGAAGAGCTTTCAAAAAATAAAATACCAGAGGGAGAAAATCATAAAAAAATATATAGACCATGGGGCAACTATATTTCTATAGCAGAGGATAATAAATGGAAAATTAAGCTTATATTAGTTAATCCAGGTCAAAGCTTATCTTTGCAAAAACACCTTCATCGCTCGGAACACTGGGTTGTTGTTAATGGTAGTGCAAAAGTGGAAATTGATAATAATACATATTTTCTTAAAGAGAATGAGAGTTCATATATTCCTGTTGGTTCGGTTCATAGACTTTCTAATCCAGGGGAAATACCTTTAAAGCTAGTAGAAGTACAAAGTGGTAGTTATCTTGAAGAAGATGATATTATTAGGCTCAAAGATGATTATGGCAGGATATAAATAATATATCTAATAAAATTTAATTAATACTTTCCTTTTTAAAGAAAAAGGAAGAGAAGGATGAGAATTTATTTTCAGTTTTAATTTGCCTTAAACATAAATCCTTCCTAAATTCCCACCTATTTGAAGGGTTTAATTGGAACATTATTTGCTTTGCAGAAGATTCTTTTTTGGGATTTCCCTCTTGATGCCAGCATAAATTGGGAAGAACTCCATGGATCATTTCTCCTTTGCCAGTAATGAAAGTACTTTCGGAAGATTCACTTTTATATGCTTGACTTAAATTAGAAGAATTTATAAATGAAACTTTAAGAGGTCCTGCATCCAAATCAATATTTAACGGTATAAAGATCTTTAGCATATTCCTACTAAACGACTTATCATAATGTGCTTCTCTAATATTTTTGAATAACTGAGTAGTTTCGCTTACATGATTATTTTCATAAATTCTTATATAGTCTATTGAATACTTAAAACCAGTTATTTTTGAGATGAGAGATTGAGCTCTCCTATCAAAGACTTTTTTAATAAGTTTCTTGATATCTCTTTGTCTAAGGCAATATATAGATAAAGATTCATCCATACATATTTTTTTTTCATTTTTAACAAAACTATTAGCGTTAAATGATAGTTCAAAATTAAAAACGCCAGATTTATAAAATGATTCCTTGAACTTTTTATCTTTATAAAAAATATCCTCTAAAAAACCCATTAATCTACTATAAATTCTTGATATAAATCCGAATATAAAAAAAGCAATCTTATATTGGCTTTTTCTTTTCTTAAAAAAAAAGGTAGAAATAAATTTGTTGATCAACATTTCACATTTTCAACTTTAAATTTTGCATTTAAAATATCTTATTTAATATTGAAATAATTTAAATAATTAAATCGAATATCTTAAGTATTATTTTTATTATTGCAAGTCTAAAATTTTTTAAAGTAAACTTTGCTGCATTTAAATATAAAAATACACATCTAAGTAGTTCTTTAATAAATATTGCATTTTCTAATCATATTAATAAAATAAATTTTATTAAGGTTTTTCTAATTTTAGGATAATATAATAATTGATTAATTTTAAAAAGTTTAGTTTAATATAAATTCAAGTTAAAGTTTAATTTTTTGAGAAATTTAGTTACAGGAGGGGCAGGTTTCCTAGGTTCACATTTAATAGATCGTCTCATGAAGAACGATGAAGAAGTTATTTGTCTAGACAATTATTTTACTGGCAAAAAATCTAATATAATGCATTGGATAGGTAACAAGAATTTCGAATTAATAAGACATGACGTAACTAATCCTATTCAACTAGAAATTGATAGGATATGGCATCTTGCTTGTCCTGCGTCACCTGTGCATTATCAAAGTAATCCCATTAAAACTTCGAAAACTAGTTTCTTAGGTACATATAATATGCTTGGGCTAGCCAGAAGAGTTGGTGCAAGAATATTATTAGCAAGTACAAGTGAAGTTTATGGAGATCCTGAAATACATCCCCAGCATGAAGAATACAAAGGCTCTGTAAATCCCATAGGAATTAGAAGCTGCTATGACGAAGGGAAAAGAATAGCTGAGTCATTATGTTTTGATTACCAAAGGATGCATGATACAGAAATTAGAGTAGCTAGAATTTTCAATACCTACGGTCCAAGAATGGTTCCAGATGATGGAAGAGTTATAAGCAATTTTATTGTGCAAGGATTATCCAATAGTCCTATTACTATATATGGAGATGGATCTCAGACGAGATCTTTCTGCTATGTAGATGATTTAATAGACGGCCTTATATCTTTAATGAACTCTAAAGAGAATGGTCCTATTAATATTGGAAATCCTAATGAATTCACAATCAAAGAATTAGCTGATATCGTAATCAATAAATTAAGTTCAAAATCTAAATTAACTCACTTACCTCTTCCTGAAGACGATCCTTTACAAAGAAAACCGTTTATTGAAAAAGCCAAAACAAAATTAAATTGGGATCCAAAAATCGAGCTAGAAATAGGTCTTGAAAAGACTATAAAGTACTTTAAAGAAATGACATGAAAAGAGTTGATTTTATATATGTTACTCTTTTAATATTTACAAATTAGATTAATGCAAATAAAAAATATATGCTGTATAGGTGCTGGTTATGTTGGTGGGCCAACAATGGCTGTAATTGCTGACAAGTGTCAAAACATTAATGTTGATGTTGTTGATATAGATTTAAAAAGAATTCAGAAATGGAACAGCATTAATTTAGAAGAATTACCGATTTATGAGCCAGGTCTTAAAGAAATAATCCAAAGATGCAGAGATAAAAATTTAAAATTTTCGACATCCATTGAAGAAAAAATCAATAAGGCAGATATGATTTTTATTTCTGTAAACACTCCTACCAAAAAGAAAGGATTTGGAGCAGGTAAAGCAAGCGATTTAAAATGGGTGGAAGCGTGCGCAAGAAAAGTTGCTCTTTATTCATCAAATCACACGATAGTAGTAGAGAAAAGTACCTTACCTGTTAGAACTGCTGGTGTTATAAAAGAAATTTTAAATCAGTCTGAAGTTTCTTCAAAGAAATCTAATCCTAAGAAGACTTTTGATGTCTTATCAAACCCAGAATTTCTTGCAGAGGGATCAGCTATTAATGATTTAGTCTCTCCAGATAGAGTTCTTATTGGAGGAGAAAACTCTGATGCAATTGAGTGTCTAGCTCAAATTTATCAAAACTGGGTCTCTGATGATAAAATTTTGAGAACAAACCTTTGGAGTAGTGAATTAGCTAAATTAACCTCTAATGCTTTCCTAGCTCAAAGGATTAGTTCAATTAATTCAATAAGCGCTATTTGCGAAGAAACTGGAGCTGATATAAGAGAAGTATCTAGAGCAATTGGTTCTGATAGCAGAATTGGGTCAAAATTTTTAAATTCCGGCCCTGGATTCGGTGGGAGTTGTTTTAAAAAAGATATCCTAAATATTGTTTATTTATCTGAATTTTTTGGATTGCCTGAAGTTGCGTCATTTTGGGAGAGTGTTATTAAATTAAATGACTGGCAACAGCATAGAATTTCAAAGTTAATTGTAAGAAAACTTTTTGGAACATTATCAAATAAAAAAATTGTTATATTAGGTTTTGCATTCAAGGCAAACACTAATGATACTAGGGAGTCTCCTTCCATAAATATATCTAAAGATCTCTTGGAGGAGGGTGCATCGCTGGTAATTCATGATCCTAAGGTATCAAGTGATCAAATAAATTTTGATCTAAAGTTTGAATCCAAAAATCAATTGGCCGAGGAAAAATATAATTCATATAATCTGGAGGGTAAATGGCAGAAAGTAAATGATTTAGAAGCCTCTTTTCAAGACGCTGACGCTGTTATTCTTTTAACAGAATGGGATGAATATAAGAACATAAAATGGAAAGAGGTTTCCCAACAAATGAGAAAACCTTCTTGGATTTTTGATACTAGATCAATAACCAATCCTTCAGAAGTTAGGAATGCCGGATTGAATTTATGGCGTATTGGTGATGGTCTTTAGGTAGTTTATTAATAATCCAAATAAATATTATTAGTCCTTAACCAAATTCACTAATAAACTGATCAATAGTAGAGTGTAGTCTCTCAAACATATTTTCTGTCATGCCATGATGTAATGGCAATAAAACGCCATTTTTCATAATTAAATCAGAGTTTGCAAGACCTTTATTAGTTACTACTTTTTTTATATTTTTACACATTGGCTGTCTTAAAATATTTCCAGTAAATACTACCCTTGTTTGAATATCTTTTTCTTCTAGATAAATTTGAAATTGCTTTCTGTTAAAAGATATATTTTCTTTCAATAAAAGAGGAAATGCTAACCATGCTGTAGAGACACCTGGCAAAACCTTAGGAATATCAAAATAGTCATAATATTTTTTAAAGAAATCGCACTGTAACAAAAAATTCTCTTGTCTTCTGATAATATTGTTTTTCAAATTTTTCAGTTGTGCCAAACCAAAAGCTGCACCAACCTCATTTCCTTCTAAATTATAACCAATCTCCTCAAAAACAAATTTCGCATCATATTCAATTCCATCAAGATTAATATTAAATCTATTTTCTATTGCCTCACTCTGCTCATCAAACAAAGAGGAACTTCTCCCCCAAGATCTAAGTAACTTAGCTTTTTTAAAAACTTCTAGATCATTTAAGGTAAGAGCTCCACCATTCCCAGCACAGTTGATTATGTGAGACCCATAAAAACTTGTTATTGACATATCAGAGAACTTGCCACTTGGTATATTTTTAAAAGTAGCTCCTAAGGTGTCTGCAGAATCTTCAATTACTTTTAAATTATATTTATTTGCAATTCTCCTAATTTTTTCCCAATCACATAAATTACCCAGTAAGTTTGGAGCCAAAATTGCAACAGTTTTATCTGTAATCAATTCTTCTATTTGATTAACATCAATACAATATGTTAACAGTTCTACATCAGTGAACACAGGAACTAAATTGTTCTTAATTAGGCAACCTATAGTTGTGGAAAATGTTAATGCTGGTGTTATCACTTCTGAACCTGATTCAAAATCATAAGCTTCTATTCCAAGATATAAGGCTGAAGAACCTGAGTTAACATATAAACAATGTTGTTTTTCAAATATTTTTGCAATTTTATTTTCAAATAACCTTGAATTTTTTCCCATTTGGGTTGATTCGTTTAAGCAATCAACAACTGCATCTATCTCATTCTGACCATATACAGTTTTTGCATAAGAAATTTTTTCTGGCATAAATTTTACCTACTTAAAAGATTTTACATTTAATAATTAAAAATTAGGCAAAATTGATTACATATAAAAATTTTCTTCAAAAAAATAAAAAGAATCAATTCAACTTAAATTCTTCCATTCAGGAACTAATTCTTTTAATATTTTTAATGACTCTAAAGTATTGTAATCTTTTAAGAAAATTAAAAGTTTTTCAATTTTTGCAAATAACTTTTGATTATCCATCGATTTCTCATTTGCCCTGAAAATAAGAGGATGAGAAGTTGGTAATGATTCTGCATCAATTAATAATTCCTCATAAAGTTTTTCTCCAGGCCTCAAACCTATTAATTTTATTTCAATATCTCCATTAGGATTATTTGAATTTTTTATTGATTTACCACTTAGAATGATCATCTGTTCAGCTAATTTCTTTATCAAAACTGGTTCTCCCATATCCAAGAGAAAAAGATCACCTCCTTCAGCTAAAGATAATGATTGCAAAACCAATTGAGAGGCTTCTGAAATTGTCATAAAATATCTTATTATTTTTTCATCAGTCAATGTAATTGGGCCACCACTTTTGATTTGACTTCTAAATAAAGGAACTACAGAACCAGAAGAGTCAAGCACGTTTCCAAAACGAACCATGGAAAAAATAATATGATTTTGATCTATATTTCTTGTTTTTTTATTAGAAAATCCCTGGACTATAAGTTCTGACAATCTTTTAGAAGCACCCATAACGTTTGTTGGCCTTACTGCTTTATCAGATGATATGAAAACAACATTTTTTACAAATGTATCTTCTGCAGCAGAACAAACACTATACGTAGAAACTATATTATTTTTAATTCCTTCAGCAGCATTAATTTCAACTAATGGTACATGTTTATAGGCTGCTGCATGAAAAACCACATCTACTTTATTATCTAGAAAAGTTTTTCTTAAAAGTTCAAAATTACAAGCATTGCCTAAAACTGATTTAACTGGGAACTTTATTCTTAAATCACCAAGTTTTTTGTTAATTTCATAAAGATTATTTTCATTCATATCAAAAAGAATCATTTTTTTTGGGTTAAGATGATAAATCTGTTTACTTAATTCACTACCTATAGATCCCCCCGCACCTGTAATTAAAACAACTTTTTCTCTCACTCCCATCCCAAGTAATTTTTTATCAGCATTTACTACTTCTCTTCCTAATAGATCATTTATTGAAATTGGCATAAGATTATAAGAATCTAACTTGCCAGAAATCACCTCTTTTATAGAAGGTATAGATAAAAGTGGTATTTTATAATTTTGGAGAGATTCTATTAATTTTTTCCTTTTTAAACGTTTTAAATCAGGAACAGCCAAAAGTATTTGGTCAACCTCATTTCTTAAATTTTCGAGTTCAAAAGGTGGTTTAATAACAACACCAGATATAGATCTTCCCCATAATTTTTTATCATCATCTAGAAAACAAATTATCCTATACGTGTTAAGTCTCATTAAATTTTTTACTAATTGGGCACCATTTTCACCTGCACCATAAATAATTACCCTTGTCAATTTATTATTTGGAAGATTAAGAGAATAATTTACAAAATCTCTAATAGTAAGTCTTAAAAATATTTGAGATATGCTTGTTAAAAGAATCATAAGAATGAAAGAAGGTTGATTCAAATAACTCACAATTTGCGTAAATCCAAAAATATAAATTAAAAAATATAAAAGTGAATTCCTTAAAAGGATTTGATAAAAAGTTAATGCACCTGAATACCTACTTAGTGCTTTGTATTGCTTTGTAAGCGTATAAATAATTGGACTTATTATAATCGCAGTAAAATATATCCATAAGAGATCAGTAAAATCAAAATTCTCAAGCCCAGAATAAAAAAAACTTTTTAAATATAAGACAAAAGTAGCAATAGAAACTGAAATTAAAACTATAAATAAATCTACAAATAAAAGAATCCATTTTCTAGAGATTGGATTTGCTTGCCATAAAATTTCAAAAAAAGATTGACTTTTATTCATTATGTTTTATTTTTTATCAACTTGGAAATATTGACTATTTTACATTAATCATTTTTATATTATAGAAATTTTATTCATTTAATAAAATTTATTTACTAGATCATTTAGGAATTGAAGACAAAAAAGATTTTGCACATTTCTGATCTAAATAAAAAGCATATAAAAAAACTAAAAAAATACTACTCATTTTTAAAAATAAAAAATTAGACAAACAAGACATAACTAATACTAAAGTCGCTAAAAAATAGTGAGTAGAAACCTTACAATGAGACCATCCTGCTTTGTAAAGTCTTTGATATAGATGCAATGCGTGAGGAGAAAAGATATTTTCTCCAGCAATAAATCTTCTTAATACGCATATAAATGCATCCATTAGTAAAGGAGATGAACAAATTAATAAATCAAAAAAACTTATAAAATTATTAGACTTCAAAAGGGATCCTGCTAATATTGCTCCAAGAAAAGTGCTCCCTGTATCGCCCATAAATATTTTTGATGGCTCCCAATTCCATAAAATAAAACCTATTAAACCTCCCGATATAATTATTAAAGTTAAATCTATTCTTAAAGCTGCAAAACTAAATACTAAGAATAGGCAAGAAGCTACCAAACCATCCATCCCATCCATAAAGTTAATAAAATTTATGATTGCTGTTATAAATATAATTAAAAAAATCCAAATAAAAAAATATGTCACTTTATTAAAGTTTTCTAAATAATTAAAGATAAATTGCCCTTGAAAAATAATCAAAAATGAAGTTAAAACTTGCGAAAAATATCTTAATTTTGCTCCTAATTTATATAAATCATCAAAAAAACCTATTAAAGCTAAAGGCAAGCAAACTATAAACAAGTTATTGTCAATAAAATATGTAAGGATACAAGAAGATAAAACGAAAGATATTCCTCCACCTGTGATTTTATTTTTCGTATGTAAGCTCCTAAAATTAGGTTGATCTATAAAATAAATTTTAAGTTTCGGAATTAAGAAATAAATCAATAAGAAACTTATAAAAAATGCTGTAAAAAAAAGAATAATCATGAAAAGTTTTCAATTATTTTTCTTAAACCAAGAAATTGTTATGTCAATGCCCTCTTCAGTTGTGTAAGGAGGTTTCCATTTAAAGAAATTAAAAGTGTTTTTTGGATCGACTTCAAGATTACTCATAATACGATCAAATTTACCTTGATTTCTTGTAATTAATCCCAAAAATCTTAATATAAAATTTGGAATTTTAAATAAAAATAATCTTTTTTTCAATGACCTCGATATAAAAAGGATTATTTCTTTAGTTGAAAGCGGATAAGAATCAGATATAACAAATGATCTATTATCAGCAGAAGAGTTTGAAATGCATTTTGATATGAAATCAACTAAATTTCCTATAAAAATTATTGATCTTTTATTTCTAATACCTTTAAAAGGTAAAGGTATTTGAAGGTTAACAAGTTTAATCAGACTTAAAAAATTAGCTCCGACATATGGGCCATAAACAAGAGGTATTCTTACAATTATAATTTTCAAACCATATTTAATAGATATATTTCTCAATGCCTCTTCTGCTCTATATTTAGACAAAGAATAAGTATCCATTGGATTTAATATTGAATTGTTTTTAATTGGTTTTCCTTCTAATGTTTTTTCACCGTAGACTTTTATTGTGCTTAGGTATATAAACTTTTTTATACCTAATTTTGCTGCTTCTAAAGCTATTTTTTCTGTAGCCAGTACATTAATTAATTCATAATTTTTTTTACTTCTTTCTGAATCTTTTTCAAAAGAGGGGACTTTGGAAGCACAATGAATTACAACATCAACTCCTGAAAGAGCTTTAAACCATTCATTACAATCCTCTAAATCATTAATTAGAAAAACATTTTCTTCTTTAAATCTTTGAATTTTTCTTACTTTGTAATCAATTTTATTTAAGTAATTACATAAATGCCTACCTATAAATCCATTTGAACCAGTAACTGCTATTAACATATCTAATAATTTTTAATTAAGTCAGAATATATTCTTAAATGTTTCTCATTAACACATTTAATATCAAAATTTTGCATAGCGAACTTTCTCGCATATACTCCCATTTTTTTACATAAATCGGGAGAATATAAAATTTTTTTTAAAGCCCTAGTTAAAGCCTTGCTATCTCGTATAGGGATAAGAATTCCAGTTTTGTTTGGTATTATCGCATCTCTACAACCTTGATGATCTGTTGTAATAATTGGTATACCACATGCTGCTGCTTCAATAAGTATTTTTGGTAATCCTTCTCCATAGTAAGATGGCAAGACAACAACCTTTGATTCGTTTATTAGATCTCTCATATTTTTAATATATCCACAATATTTAATTATTCCATTTCTTTCCCACTCATTAATTTGCTCTTTAGAAATACAATCAGGGTTCTCAATATCTAACATTCCTGCGACCAAAAAAGTAAAATTTTTAGATTTCATATCTTTTGCACTTTTAACAAATTCAAGTAAACCTTTTGATTTAAGAAGCCTTGATGCAAATAAAATATTCTTACTATCTGATTTATTTTTTAATGGCTTGAAAAATTTCAAATCAACGCCAGAACCCCTTATTAGAGCAGTTTTTTTAAAATTAAGATTGCAAATTTGACTGATCTTATTTAAATCTTCTTGATTTTGAAAAATAACCTTTAATTTTTCTTTTGAAAATGCAAGCTTATAAAAAATCTTCGCAACAAATTTTATTAACAAAGCCTTCACATCTGAAGAGATAAAAAGGTAACCCAATCCAGAAACTGAAGCAACAAATGAAATTTTAGTAAAAAACCTTGCTGCAAATCCGCCAAAAATAATTGGTTTAATAGTAATTGAATGAACAATATCAGGTTGAACTCTTTTTATTAAGAAGAATATTTGAAAAAAAGACTTTACTGTTTTTATTATGTTTGAACCTCTATCAATTTCAATTGGATGAAGAACAAACCCTAAATTATTTAGTCTTTCTTCACAACCAGTAAATTTTGCCGCTAGGTGAACTTCATAATTATCTTTAATTGCTTCTATTCCTATATTTAATCTATGAGAACAATAAAACCAGTCAACATTTGCGATGAATAATATTTTTTTTTTCATTTAATTTGAATAGATTTTTCATAACATTTGATATCTCTAGTACACAAGTCAAGAGAAATATTAGGATCTTCATCCAATTTTTTGTACCACTCAACTGTTCTTTCCACAGCGAATTCAAAGTTCCAAATGGGCTTCCAATTCAAAAGATTGAATGCCTTGTCAATTTGGAGGTGTAATTTTTCAGCTTCATGGAATTGATTAGAATCATGCTCATTATTTTGTTTAATAGATCCAGGCCAATACTTTATTATTTCGCTTACAAGAAATTCTACTGTCTTATTTGAGGCAATATTAGGACCAAAGTTAAATGCTGAAGTGAAAATTTTTTTATCGTTTTTATTCAGTAAATCTTTTGTTTGATACAATTTTTCTGCCAACAACATATAACCTGCCAAGGGATCAAGGACATGTTGCCATGGTCGTGTTGATTTAGGATTTCTTATAAATATTTTATTATTATTTTCAAGTGATCTTATGACATCTGGAAAAATTCTATCTTTAGCCCAATCTCCCCCACCAATAACATTACCCGATCTAGCAGAAGCTATTGCCAAATTAGATCCTTTCTTATCAATAGAACAAAAGCTATCTCTCCAACTAGAAATAGCAAATTCACTGGCAGCTTTACTTGCACTATAAGGGTCATGTCCGCCAAGTTGGTCATTTTCTCTATATCCATGATCCCATTCCATATTTTTATAGACTTTATCTGTAGTAACCATAATGACTGCACAATAATTTTTAATAATGGTTAAGCTTTCGAGAAGGTTTAATGATCCAATAAGGTTTGTAGACCATGTTTCTAATGGATCCTTATAACTTTCTCTTACCAAAGGCTGAGCAGCTAAGTGAAAAACTATATCAGGATTTATTTCATTAATACTTCTTTTAAGTTTTTCATAATCTCTTATATCAACAAAATAGTCTTTTGATAATGAATTTTTGTTTGTTATCTCTGTAAATAAAGATTTCCCCTCCAAGGGCGACAAAGATATGCCATAAACATCAGCACCGAGCATATTTAACCAAACTAATAACCAACTACCTTTAAATCCAGTATGACCAGTAATAAGAACTCTTTTATTTAACCAGAAATCCTTCTTAATAATTACCATATTTTCCATGATGCTTTGCCTTCTTCCCATCTTTTCTGTAATAATCTATGGTCTCTTAACGTATCCATAGGCTGCCAAAATCCATAATGTTTAAAAGCATTTAACTCTTTTTTTTGAGATAGTACTTTTAGAGGTCTGTCTTCCCATATACAATCATCTCCATCAATAAAATCAATCGCAGAGGGTTCTAGAACAAAAAAACCTCCGTTAATCCATGAATTGTCACCTAGTGGTTTCTCTTGAAATGATTTAACCATACTTCCTTCAATTTCTAAAACCCCAAAGCGACCTGGAGGTTGTACAGCTGTTAGTGTTGCTAATTTACCTGATTTATTATGATAATCAATAAGTTCTTTAATATTAATATTTCCAACACCATCACCATAGGTAAGACAAAAAGTATCATTTTCAACAAACTTTCTTATTCTTGCAATTCTCCCGCCAGTTTGAGTGTGTTCGCCTGTGTCTATAAGTGTCACTTTCCAATCTTCTGACTTTCTACTATGGAATAAAACTTTTTCATCCTTTATATCAAATGTAACATCATTAGTATGAAGAAAATAATTAGAGAAGAATTCTTTTATAAGATAACCTTTATATCCCAAACAAATAATAAAATCATTAATTCCAAAAGAGCTATAGATTTTTAAAATATGCCACAAAATTGGTTTTCCACCAATTTCTATCATGGGTTTTGGCCTTAAGTGAGTTTCCTCTGCTAATCTTGTTCCAAATCCACCAGCTAATATTACTGCTTTCATTTCTAAACTAATTTAGATAATAATAAAACACTTTTTCCATATAAAGTTAACGATTTACTAAACTTAATTTTTTCAAAATTATAGTTCATAAAATTAATTTAGAATTCTATTTATTTGTGCAATAGCAAGTTTAGGGCTAAAGTTTCTGGTTTGTTTTTTCTTAAACATATGAATATACCAAAGATAAAGTCTACTAAATAAATTTGAAGGCAGAATAACTATTATTAAAATTATAAATTTTTTAATTGTATAAACTTTTTGTGTTTTAAGTATATATTTTTTAAATATTTGATAATCAATTCTTCCATAAGCTCTAGCCGCTAACATTAATTTTATAGAGTTTAATGGGTTTTTAGGTATTACCTTATGCTTAGCAGAAAATGAATAATTTTCTAATCCCCAAATTACATTTGGATAGAACAAGTACCAAATTTGAAATGATTTATTTAACCAAGTTTGACTTCCTAAACGCATTTTAATAGCAGGCAATCCAAAGTAATGCACCTCCCTATTATTTTTAATTGATGCTAGACAATCAATGTGAGCAAAAAAGGAGCCGATTTTGCTTTTTTTATAATTTTCAATCCAAAGTTTTTTACTTACTATTATTGCTCCAACATAAGTCAAATATCCGCCCATATCAATTAAAAACTTATCATTTTCATTTTTAGCGTATAAATAGTTTCTATTTTTTTTCATTCTTGAAGATTCGATTATACCTTTTTCTGAAAAAGATTTACTATTGCAAACCAACAAATTTGGTCTTTTTGTTTTTAAAAATCTTATTATTTTTTTCAAAATCCCAGTAACTAAAATATCATCATCTCCAAATATCCATGCATATTTCCCAGTAGCTAATTCAATTGATCTATTTACGTTTGAATCAAGGCAATTATATTTTTTTGAAGAAAAATATTTTATATTTTTAATATTTGCATACTCTTTTTCATAAAGATTTCTAATATCAGAATTAAAACTATTATCTGAAATAATTAGATCAATATTATTTCCGAACTCATCATCATTAAGTATTGATCTGATTGCTTTTTTTAAAAAAATAGCTTTGTTATGAGAAGGTATAACTATAGAAAGAAACATTTAAAAATTTTTTAATTTTAAAATTACTTATAGTAATTAAATTGTATGTTTAATTTTTTTCTAACCATGATTGCCACATAATAATTGGCCATAATTTTTCACAATTATTGCTTTTCAAAGATAAATGTTCTTCCCATAGTTTTGTGATTGGTTCACTATTTAAAAATCCATAATTTCTGATGTTTTCCTTTGCCAACAAATCTCCCGCCCATGATTTTAATGGACCTCTTAACCAATCATCTAATGGGATTCCAAAACCAACTTTAGGCCTATTAAAAAGTTTTGGTGGAACGTGTTTCTGCAACAATTTTTTAAGGATAAATTTACCGTTATTTTTCTTTAGATTTGAATTAATTTTTAAATCTATACTTAATCTCCAAGCAGTGGAAATAACATTTTTATCTAAAAAAGGAGCTCTTGTTTCCAAGCTTGAAGCCATAGCTGCTCTATCAACTTTTGTAAGTATATCGTTGGGCAAATAGTTTAAAGTATCATAAAACATCATTTTTTGAGCAAGGTTTGTAGAAATTTCTTTTGGTAAATCACAAGTTATTGAATATGGCTTTGAGTGCAAATAAGAGTATTTAAAATCATCACAAAATATGGAACTTTGATCTTCCCATATAGAAATCAATGAATAATAAAAGTCTTCCTCTTTCCTAACATACTTTAATCTCTTGGCTAATTTATGAAATTTCATCCCAAATTGATTAATACCTATTAGAGGAGAAATCTTATCTAATGATGCACTTGAAATATTTAATCCAAAGTCTCCTATAAATCTTCTCAATTTAAAGGGTATTAAACCCATACTTTTCCATATATTTTCACCTAAAAAATATCTATTATATCCTCCAAAAAGCTCATCACCTCCATCTCCACTTAATGCAATTTTTAAGCCACTATTCCGTACTTCTCTACACAATAAATGTGTCGGGATTTGGGATGGATCTGCAAAAGGCTCTGAATAAATAGTGTTCAATTTAGGGATTAGATTTTGAACATCTTTGGATGTCAAATAAATTTCTGTATGGTCTGTCTCCAAATATCTTGCAACTTCCTTGGAGAAAGGCGCCTCATTAAACTTCTCATCTTCAAATCCTATAGTGAAAGTTTTAACTTTCCTT
>Ga0163109_10000827_pt1 | contig 24465 bp, 21 predicted proteins | sample CRUFie1St13metaG_FD_108704 | JGI IMG/M metagenome (GOLD analysis project Ga0163109, IMG submission 108704) | Marine microbial communities from the Costa Rica Dome - CRUD Field 142mm St13 metaG | ecosystem: Environmental > Aquatic > Marine > Oceanic > Photic zone | place: Costa Rica: the Eastern... | reverse complement strand
TATCTTGACTCTGGCAGCTGTCTATTTTTTGATTCTGGTTGGAGCCAGTGTCCGCGCCTCCGGCGCGGGAATGGGCTGCCCGGACTGGCCGACCTGTTTCGGGCAGTGGGTACCGCCCACCCACGAATCGCAGTTGCCGGCTGACTATCAACAAACCTACGCTGAGCTCGGTTACGCCGACACCCGGTTTAACGTCGTAAAGACTTGGACAGAATATTTGAATCGGCTGCTAGGCGTCAGCATAGGCATTCTCATTTTTCTAAGTGCCTTGATGTCTTGGCCTTTACGCCATCATAACCCTTTGATAACGAAAGCCTCAGTAGCGGCGTTTTTTATGGTTGGCTTTCAGGGATGGTTGGGTTCCCGGGTGGTGAGTTCTAACCTGCAGCCCGGCATGATTACTCTGCATATGCTGATGGCGCTGGCGATCGTTGCGACCTTGCTTTTCGCGCTGGCTCAGTCCAGACGCCAGTTGATGGCCGGACAACCGATAACGGCAATAGATCCCCGCTTTGAAAAATGGCTTTATATTGTACTTGCCATGACCGTGCTGCAGGTGGTTATGGGTACGCAGGTTAGGGAGATGACCGACTTTATTAAGGAGAGCCAGGGAGAGGTAATGCGCGCATCCTGGATTGAAGCGATGCCCTGGTTTTTTTACGTGCATCGTAGCTTTTCTGCTCTGGTCCTCTTTACCAACCTCTGGCTCGTGCGCCTGCTGGTGAATTCGCTAGGGTGGATGCATGCCATAACGCGACTGACCTTCGGAATGATCGCGGTGATTGGCCTTTCAGTGCTTTCGGGTGCAACTCTGGGGCATTTGGGTATGCCTGCATTTGTTCAGCCGACTCATCTTCTTGCCGCCACGCTACTGTTCGGACTGCAGTTTCTTATCTGGTTGAGCTATCGTCATGCGCGAGACAGTCATTCTCAGTCAACCCAGCTGTACCCGAAAAGCTTGCCTGGCTCTGGTCAGATTGCTGCAGCAGTGTAATGGCCGTCTTCGTGATGACCCACTTAAAAAGGAACTGAAAGGTGAACAAAGAGCTGGATTTAATCGTGTTCGGTGCGACCAGCTTTGTCGGCAAGATTATTTGCCGTTACCTTGCGGAAGAGCACATTGAGCCGAATTTTTCCTGGGCCATGGCGGCCCGATCTCAAGGAAAACTCGAAAGCCTTCGCGCAACTCTTGGAAGCGAGGCAGAACACATTCCGATAATCGTCGCAGAGTCATTCGATAAGGCTGCTTTAGCAGCGCTGTGCGATCGGACCGGTGTTGTTCTCTCAACCGTTGGGCCCTATGCGCTCTACGGGGAAGCCTTGGTCGAGGCCTGTGTAGCAGCCGGAACCGATTACTGCGACCTCACCGGTGAGTCGCAGTGGATGAAACGGATGATCTCACGCTACAGCGACCAGGCAAGATTGAGCGGCGCTCGGATTGTGCATGCCTGTGGGTTTGATTCCCTGCCGTCAGATCTCGGGGTGAAATTCCTCCAACAACAGGCGCAGGCCAGATTCGGTGAGCCTTGTTCCACTGTAAAAATGCGGGTGAAGGTAATGAAAGGTGGTGCCTCGGGAGGAACTATTGCAAGCGGTGTGAACGCCTTCAAGGAAGCCGCCAGTGATCCGGCGGTGAGAGAGGAAATGAAAGATTGGTACTCTCTGTGTCCTGAAGCGCATCGTAATTCTGCTAAACAGCGCCACGTAAATATGGAGTACGACGAGGATTTTAAATCCTGGGTGGGTCCGTTTATTATGGCCAGTGTCAACACTAGGGTCGTTCTCCGCACGAACGCGCTCCTGAATGAACAATATGGACGTCAGTTTTACTATGACGAAGGCAGTCTGACCGGCACCGGTGAAGCGGGCAGGAAGGCTGCGAAAAGGGCCACTCTTGGAACAAAGCTGCTCGGTGCGGTGCTGATGCTTGCGCCATTGCAATGGTTGGCGCTGAAATTCTTTTTACCAAAACCCGGTGAAGGGCCGTCTCCGGATGAGCAGAGAGCCGGATTCTTTGACCTGCGCTTCTTCGGCCGGACTGCGTCAGGGGAGGAAGTCCGGGTCAAAGTTACAGGAGATCGAGATCCCGGTTACGGTTCGACATCAAAAATGATAGCCCAAGCAGCCATCAGCTTGCGAAGGGACGTTGACAAATCTCAGTTGGTGGGTGGTTTCTGGACCCCCGGTTCGGCCTTTGGCGAGGCGCTGCTTCTGCGCCTGCAAACCAGCGCGGGTTTGACTTTCGAAGAAGACAACACGGCCGCAGACTAGTCAGACAGGAAAAACCTACCTGCTCAGTATGGATTGCGTTTCGAGAGAATTCACGCCATCAGTTCCACCACGACTTGCGATCCTCCGATAACGCTGGAGCGCCGATGCAACGGTGGTTCTGCAGAAAGCAAAGAGATCTGAGTTTGGTGGCTCTGAGCGCTTTGAGAGCACAATGATTCAAGACAAAACAACATCGTCTTCATCCGAGCAATCCTGTGAGACACCAGAATCCCGCCCGGGCGTTGTTAGATTCTATCTTCAGTCCAATCGCCTGTCTGTTTTTCAGTTCAAGCTCTATTTCGATGCTTTTCGTGATGTCGTTCTGAGCACGCTGTCGTTTTTGCCTTTCTGTTTGATGTGGTGCCGATGCGTGACCTACAAAGGGGCTATTTCGAAAAAATTCTTGCCCTGGGCCGGCGATCCGAACGTCTGATCAACTTGTTTGAGCAGCACAATCGCGCGGGTCAGCAGGCCGATTCTGTTGGCCGCAGCGGGCCGGAACTGAAGCCAGAATCTGACCGGTAAACGCCTGGCAGCTGGCGGTTAGGCGAAATCCCGCAGTGTGAAAATCCTGAGTGATGAAAGTTTTCTGAATCCGCTGTGCTGGCAAAGTGTTAACTTAATCTCGGGGTCAGCTGCCGTGATTGTTGTCTGCCCATTTTGTATTAATGCACATGTTGCGGTATGTTCGTCGCTGCACCGCGTGTCATTCAGGATAGATCCTGTGTCCAATCCTTTGCTGCTTTTTACCGCCCAGATTGTGGCAATTATGTCAGTCTTTTTACTTTCGGCTGGCTATCTCAAGAGTGACCCGAAAAGTGCCAGTGCACGGGTCTTCGCGGTAATCGCACTTTTCGTTGTGTTCTACCTGCTTAACGGTATGAGTGGAGACAGCATCGATCCTGACTTCAGGATTAACCTTTCGCCCATCGACCGCCTGATCGAACTGGGTACGAGTTCGGTATCCGGTTTGTTTATGATTTACTGCTTTCTGATTTTCCAGGAACAGCAGAAATTTCCGACTTCCCTGAGCCTGGCTTTCGGGCTCCAGGTTGTATTGGAATTGCTGTTTCCATTCCTGCGCACTGCTCAAAATCCAATTGTCGAAACCTACCTGCTTTTCCTGGCAAGCGCTCTGGACGTCATACAGCTGCTGTTTGTCGGCTTTGCCATCTTCTGGACCGTCAGAGGTTGGCGAGCCGATCTCGTTGATGACCGACGCATTCTGCGCTGGTTTATCATCGGTGTTCAGGGGGCGCTGATGTTCAGTGTGGTTTTTGTTGAGAATTTTCTACTGGAAGGAGGCTCTGCGAACAACGCCTCAGAGCAGGCCGTTATCGTATTCGCGATTGCCTTGCTAACGCTGACCATGCTGGTCGTCGCGATGCGCTTTGACCCGGTCTCTCTGAGTCAGGCGATCCGCAAGGTCACGGAACTGACTGAGGTGTCAGAGCCGGAAGGTGCACCCAGCTACGACGTGAATAGTTTCAACTCGGTATTCAAAGAGGGGCAGATGTATCGCGAGGCGGGTCTTACGATTGCCCAGTTGGCTAAGAAACTCAATTTGCCAGAATACCGGCTCCGAGCGTTCATCCACAGGGAGTTGGGGTTCAGGAACTTCAATGCGATGCTGCATGCTTACCGCGTTGACGAGGCCAGCCTGGCACTGGCAGACGCGGAAAAACAAAGTGTGCCTGTGTTGACCATTGCTCTGTCGGTGGGCTATCAGTCAATCACCCCATTTAACAACGCCTTTAGACAGATCATGGGCGTTACGCCTTCGGAGTACCGCAAGCAGCAAACGAGTTGACTGTGTTCGCTGGATTTTCACTAAGGCGGTAGGTTATTCTAGACCCGCGGGAGAGGTTCTGAAACCGACCTGCCATAATAATAATCAAATTCCTTTTGCAGGGCTCGCAACATTCAATTTTACGGGGAAGACGTAGGGCGACGATCTCTGCGGCCTTGTTCAAATGGCGACTAGGGAATCAAAAAATACGCAATCGCGCAGACGATGGCCTGCTTTGGCCGTGGGCCCGGTTAGCGTCTGTGTAAGAAGTTCAGGGCAGCGGGATACATTGGCTCGCGCTATCGGCATCAGGGGAGGACAGCTCTGCAATGAATGAGCTCATTTACAACCTAGCAGTATGGCTGGACGATACCGAATGGAGCAGAATGCTTCACGAGTCCTACTATATGTACAATTGGGTCGAATCAACTCATGTTCTCACCCTGATGGTGAGTCTTGGCATGCTGTTTCTGATCGATCTGCGTATGTTGGGCTTGGCCCTACCTGACGTGCCTGCCAGCCGGATCGCCGAACGCCTAAACGTGCCGATGCTGATCGGTTTTGCCGTAATGTTCATTACTGGAATCCTGTTGTTCTATGCTGTGCCGGTGCGCACCTCGCAGAGTCTCTGGTTCCGGATTAAGATGGTGCTTCTCGTAGCTTGCGCGGTGAACGCCTTTCTGTTTCACAAACGCATGAGTGAGTCGGTAGCAACATGGGATATCGAGCCAAGAGCCCCCGGTCGTATCCGCCTTGGCGCGATGCTGTCACTCACTTTTTGGTCAATTGTCGTGGTGTGCGGTCGGTTTATTGCCTATGACTGGTTCGATTGCGATACAAGCCCCAACACACTGATTGATATCGTTTCTGGCTGTATAGACGGTCAGACGCGGTTCTAAGACGCAAAGAGGAAAAACGATGAATGCTGTAATGTGGACCTCCTACCCAAGAACTCTGACTGTTGTGGCGACGCTGCTGACATTATTGATGCTTGCCTACGGCGGTGCCATGGATGCTGTTTATCCTTCGCTGCTCGGTGCATTCGAGTGGTTGGAAACTACCTGGTTCGGTGTGATCGGAAAAACCTGGGGGGCTGCGTTTGCCTTTGTTGAAGCCGTTCACCTGCTGGGTCTGGCTTTGCTTGGCGGTTGCGTCATAGCGGGCGATGGGCGGTTACTGGGAGTGGTCTTGACTGATGTGCCCGTGCAGACGGTGGTGGAGCGGACCAACAGGGTTTTTGTTTTCGGTTTGTCCATTTGCCTTGCAACCGGCATCTTCATGGCCTGCGGAGTGGCGACCAAAATTTACTACCTTCCGGTTTATTGGTTCAAAATGCTGGCTCTCTCGGCGGGCATGCTGTTCCACTTTCAGATTCGCCGGCCTCTGCTGGGCCACGATATTCAAAATTTGAATCCTGTTGTGGTTAAAATGGTTGCGGTGGCGTCAATGCTGGTATGGTTCATGGTTGCTGCCACTGGCCGGTGGATAGGTTTCAGTGGCTGAAACAGGGAATGCAATCCGTTCAATAACTTTCGGATAAATCACATGGCTGATGAGATAACCTCAAAGAAAAAAGACGCTAAGATAAAAGATGATCAGGCTGCGGCACTGGTTGTGGCGCAAGCCTTTATCGTGTTTTCTGCGATTTACTGGTTCACGCAGATCGAATCGGTGCGGGAATTGCTGCAGCTGGCTTATGGCTGATACGCCGCCGGGCCGCCGCGGCGCAATGCCTAGGGCAGCCCTCCACCGAGAATGCCGATAAACGGCCTTCAACAACCCCGCATAAACGCCGCTCACTCCTTACTGTGCGTGACTATGGATGCCCCTATTGAAGGGGTGAGTAGTCCGTTGCAATCATGTACTCACGTTCGATCCCGCCGAGGATAGGACCATTCTCATTAGATGCCTCTGCCACCGCTGTCCATTCCGGGTCGGCTATAAACGCCGCCCAAGAGGCGTCGGCGGCTTCCCGACTGCTGTGCTTCAGCACGTAAATCAAAGTGTCCTCGGCTTTTTCGGGGTCCGTAGGCGTCCAGTAGGCCACGACTTCCATTCCATGTTTACTGAAAATACGTGTGGTGTGGTCTCGGAATCTCGCATGGAGATTGTCGAGGTTGCCCGGAGTGGCGGTATAGGTTCTTAGCTCATAAACCACTTGATCCTGAGCGGACGTATTAAGCAGAGTGCTCGTTCCGAAACCCAGGATAAACAGTGAAAGTGATGTCAGTGCGGGTTTTAAGAGTTTCTTCATGTCTGTTGCCTCTTGTAAGCTACGGTTTTTCGAAGAGTCTAAAGAAAGAAACGTGCAAGCGCCAGCGTAACGCTGTCACGTTTATCAGCTGCCGGCGTGGGGCTTAAATGGGGCAGGAACGCTGAGACAATCGATGCAAAGGCTTCGCAGTTTATGAAATGTGCAACTTCAAGCGGCTGTCTGTTTCTGGTGCTCTTTCTGAGTTCTCCCAGCATGGCTCAGCGCTTGCCCGAATCCGACAATCAGTTGGAGCGTGGTCTGGTAGTCCTGACTGAGCTGGAATCTGAATTCGGCAATAACAGCATACAGCTCGTTCCGGCCCTGATAGAAATGGCCGATCTCTATCGCGATGAGGGCCGGTTCGCTGAAGCTTATCGGATGCTTGATCGGGCGGCACAGGTCATCAGAGTGTCTGAGGGTCTTTACACCCGATCTCAAATCCCTCTGGTGAGGATGAAGGTTGAAAATTACGGCGACTGGGGCGACTGGGACAGCGCCCGAGAGCAGCTTGAGCATCTTTTCTGGCTTCACAGGACGAAATCAGATCGGGTAGACAGCGCCTTGATTGCTGATTTGATGGCTCTGAACGAGCTCCATCTCCGCGGCATTAGCGAAGACAACTACGAGTTTCAGACCTTCCACTTTCGGCGCGCTGCCCGCGTCAACTGGTTGGCTCTTGGAGCTGCTGAGAGGCTTTGGGGCGCAACAGATTTACGTCTTGTGCCTATCATCTACTCCCTGATCAAACAGCAGCACCTGCAGGCTGTGGCAGTCGAGCAGGGCGGTAAAACCGGCTGGGAATTGCGTCAGATTGTGCCGGGCGCCGATTTGGTTCGGGAGCGTGATGATATGCGACGTTATTTTTACGTGACCGGGTTGCGCTTGCTCGATCAGTTGCGGTCCGTACAGCTGGCCCAGACGCCACTTGATCTGGAAGGCGCTGCGATGGCAAACCTTTATACCGCTGACTGGCATTTACTGTTCAATGAAGAGGACGCTGCGCTGGCTGCCTACCGGCGCTCATACGAAGAGCTTTCCTATGCCGGCCGGCAGCCAGACGAACTGGAAGACTTTTTTGCGACTCCGAGCGTTCTGCCGGTGCATGATTACCATGGCTCATTGGCGGTGGCCTCGGTATTCGGGCAGGGGGTGAAGGTCGAACAGTCTGAGCTCGATTCCTTCCGGCAGCCCGAGCCTACTGAAGAGAAAGATTACGCGCAGCTTCTTTATGCGGAGTGGGGGCCTAGCTTCCCGTACACCAGTTCGCCCGACCCGGTAACGCAACAGTCCAGTGCGGTCAGGAATGCGGCGCTGTTCAGCTTCGATATTTCCGGCGTCATGGAGATAACCCGCTTTATCAGTCGCAAGCAGGTACGTACCGTCGCGCAGCCTCTTAACATCAGTCTGGTGCAGCCCGCGCCGGTTTCTGCGGAGTTTCGAGAACAAATGATTGCCCGCCTTGAACAACTGCAATTTCGTCCGCGCCTCCATGCGGGCCGTCCGGTGGAGGCGTCTGCAACCCTGATTTATCTGTCTGCCCCGGGCAGCCCCTGATTTCACCGATACCCTCTCTAACGCATCGAGTGATGGGAGTCTGACTGCGGGAAAACCTAAAGCTTTGGCTCTAAAGTGCCGACGCAGTGAATGTTACAGCTAATTATTTCGCACACGGAGGACGAGCGCGTCACAGGTATAAAGTTTTGGTCATCGGTCTCAATGTTGTAAAAGGGGTTTCATGATTTATGGGCGAAGCGAAAATTGTCGAGCAAGAAATTGACAGCAGTATCTCCTGCAACCCGGTATTTTATGTTTTAGACACCAATGTATTGGTTCACGATCCAACTTCCATTCTCAATTTTGACGAGCATCATGTCGTCATCCCCATTACCGTTCTAGAAGAGCTCGATTCGCTCAAAAGCGGGCGACATTCCATTGCGGCAGATTGCCGGCAAGCAATACGGGAGCTGGATAATCAGCTCGGACAGGCCAGTCCGACAGAAGTCTCTGCCGGCGTTGCTATTCGGCGCTGTGACGCCGCCAGCCGGAGCGGTACTCTGTCAGTCCTGATGACTGAAATACCGGATAACGTCATTAAGCTGCCTACCCATATCAACGACAACAAAATTCTCAATGATGTCCGTTTCCTCAAGCAGCGACACCCGGACCGTAAAGTGGTGCTGGTCACCAAAGACATCAATGTCCGCCTTAAGGCTCGCGGACTGGGAATCGAATCCCAGGACTACCACAGTGATCAACTGCTCAGTGACATCGAGCACCTGAACAAAGGCTATGTTGAGTTTGAGGGTGACTTCTGGAATCAGGTTGATGCCGTTGAGACCATTCATCGGGAGGGTAGCACCCTGCAAGTGCTGCCGCGTGCATTTTTCGAGGGGGAGGTCTGCCCTAATCAGTTTATTTTTGATGAGATGGGTTTTGTTGCTCGTGTGTTAGGGTCAGATCGTGAGTCGGTTACGCTTTTGCATCTCAGCCAACCCGGATTGATGGAGGTTGAGGCATGGGGCCTGAAGCCCCGGGATCTGTATCAAGCTATGGCATTGAATCTGCTTCTGGATCCACAGATTTATCTAGTGAATCTGACCGGGTCGGCAGGTTCAGGGAAAACGATTCTTGCGCTGGCCGCAGCTATTGAGCAGACAGTCGCAACTAAACTATACCGTCGCATCATAGTTACGCGAAGCACTCAGGGCCTGGACGAGGATATCGGATTTCTGCCAGGGACAGAGGAGGAGAAGATGGAGCCCTGGTTTGGGGCAATCACCGACAATCTCGAGGCGTTGCATCTTGAGGATGAGAACTGCAGAAGCAGTGTTGAATATGTTTTGGACAAAGTGCCGCTGATGTTTAAGTCACTGAATTATATCCGGGGCCGATCGTTCCAGAGTAGTCTGATTATCATTGATGAAGCACAGAACTTAACGCCTCATCAAATTAAGACTATCGTGACTCGCGCCGGCAACGGTTCGAAGGTGATCTGTTTGGGTAATCTTGCCCAAATAGATACGCCTTATCTGACGCCGATCAGTTCAGGTTTGACTTACCTGACCGAGAGATTCAAAGGGTTTCAGCACGGTGGGAACGTTCTGTTGCAGGGCGTTCCTCGCTCTATTCTGGCCGCTTTTGCTGAAGAGCACCTTTGATACGAACATTTAGCTGGATTCAATCAGTTCATGCACGTGAATGGGGCAGGCGTGCGTTTGTTGCCCACTTTGCCCGGTTAGACGGTCAACCCCTGTCGGAATCTGCTAGGAAGTTTTGCTGCATGGTTTCGGCCGGTGCCTCAGAATTCGGCTTTCCTGATTGCGTGGCGGGTATTCCGACCACAGTAGTGTGCGGGGCGACATCTGCCAGCACGACGCTGCCAGCGCCAATTTTTGCGCCTTCGCCGACTGTGATGTTGCCAAGCACGGTTGCGCCTGCTGCGATCAGGACGCCGGATTTTATTTTGGGGTGACGGTCACCCTGCTCATTGCCGGTACCGCCAAGAGTGACCTGCTGTAGAATAGAGACATTATCGTCGATCACGGTGGTTTCCCCGATGACAATTCCCGTTGCGTGATCCAGCATGATGCCGCGCCCCATTCGGCAAGCGGGGTGAATATCGACGCCAAAAACCTGAGAATTGCGGCTCTGGATAAACAGTGCGAGCTCTTCTCGATCGTTCTGCCAGAGACAATGCGCCAGGCGATGTACCTGAACAGCCTGAAAACCCTTCAGGAACAAGATCGCCTGCAAGTAGGACCGGGTAGCGGCATCACGTTCGTGCACGGCTAGGATATCTGACGCAGCGTCGTGGACCAGTTCAGGCGAAGTGACGAAAGCAAATTCAAACAACTCGCCCACGGAGATTGCGGGCATCACATCATCAGACAGTTTGTTTGCGAGTATGAAGCCAAGGGCAGATTCAAGGCTGTTATGATTGAGCACGCAGGCGTAAACGTAACTGGCCAGCAGCGGTTCTCGCTGGATGACTGACTCAGCCTCTGACCGAAGTCGGTGCCAGATCTGTGACGACATGCTGTTATTGCCTTGATTGAATGTCCTTATTATATCGACTGCGAATGCATTGACCACACCACGGCTTTGGAGATGACAGTTCACGCGCCTGCAACCGCTGTTTGGAGAGGTAGCCCCGACAAACAACGGTTTTTTTCAGTGTCACAGGATAGACCCTGGCGGCCAAGCGATCTGATTTGGAATTTGCGGTCACGTGTTTTCTTTGTCATCAGAAATAACTTAATTAATCTATAAAAAACAGCGTATAACAGTGGGTATTTCATCTTGTGAAAGGAGATGCTTTCAGCGCCTTAACCAGCAGAATCTGGCCTTACATGGCCACCGGTGCTAGTTTTCGCCTATGCGTTACGATCAGAGTTTTAATTTGATGCTCCTCGCTGCAGCCGTCCTGCTGGCGGGCGGCACCCGTGCGCAGGAGCGCAACCACTACCAGTACTGGCTCGAACTTGCTGCTGCAGATCAGATCTACGCTGACCGAGCGCTGGAGATCGGGAGATCCCAGGCATTTCTGGAATTCCTGGGCGAGGGCTCTGTGGTCTTTCGTGGGGAAGGGCCAGTAGACGCTCTTGAGGAGTATTCGTCGCCTGATTTCCAAGGCAATGATCTTACCTGGGAGTCCCATTATATCGACGTTTCTCGAGCTGGTGACCTTGGCTTATCAGCCGGGCCCATGGTTAGCATTACTGCGGATGATGATCGAAATGCCAACGGCTTTGGTCACCTTGTTTCGGTGTGGTGGAAGCAAGCTGGAGAATGGAAACTTGCAGCTGACATGTTTGCTTTTATCCCTGGATATCTGTCCTTGGAGGTCGAGCCAAGTTTCGATGATACCCAGCCTGTATTTGATGAAACCGTGTCAGCACCTGTCGCGGAGCAAACTCAAAGCAGCCTGCAAAGCCTGATTGATTCTGACAACCTATTTGGTCGCTCAATCAACATCCGGGGAGGCGAGCGAGCTTTGTTACGTTACGGTATGCAAAATATCCGCGTGTACTTGCCGGGTATGGGCCCGGCCATTGGGGGAGAAGTTGCAAGCTCGGTGTATGGGGCGTATTTGGATGACTTACTCGACACTACGACTCCAGTAAATCTGGATCATTTAGGAGGCTACCTTAGCGAGTCGAGAGAAATGGGGTTTACCTATGGAATAATGTCCACAAATCCAGAAGAGGCGCGACCCGGGTTCAATAGCAATTACTTGCGCTTGTGGCGGCTGACAACGAGCAATGAATGGAGAATAGCGGTCGAAGTACTGACCCCTTTCTAGGTGTGGGATCTTTCACTGGACCTTGCTTCGGTCCTCGAAGTTGTTACGAAAAACCTTCGCTTTTCAAGATCCTCATGAATCCAGTACTTGCTGAGCTAACTTTACCGTTTCTGGATTACCACCTGCCTTTTTCCATAGAATCGCTCCGAGCCAGCGTTATTGACTATTCTTAGAGCGAATTGGTGTGTCCCTGGTTTTTGTCGGCTAGCATCCCAGGTAACGCCGAAACCAAGGTTTGGCGAATTGGGATCAGTTTCGACAGATCGTAATTCGACTACGTCGGGTCGCGCTATTCCATAATCCAGCGTTTGCGCGAACATTCCGTCAATGAAGAGCTCAACGCTAGCTATGCCGATGTCCTCACTATATGCCCACCCGCTGATTTCCATGTCACTCTCAATCGTGGCGCCTTCGGGAGGATAGTCAATCCAAGCAACTATAGGGTAAGGACAAGGCTTTGCCTGTTCTCCCGGGTTCGTTTTCTCCCTTAGTGAATCGACTGCATAAAACGAGAAAGATTTTTCTCCGGCAAACAAATCAAGACCTTGCAGAACTTTGATGGCTGAGCCGTGCTGACACATTTCGGTCATCAAAGCTATCTTATCCGATTCGAGTAAGGTGCTGTCTTCGTTGATATATAAAGCTGGCCGGCCTGCGAATTTTGGAAGCGCCTTCCGGTCCATGCCCCAAATTGAAAGTTGAGTCATCCGGCCATCTCTGACTGCCTTGCTCTGATCAAGCGTCAGCGCAACATCAGTAAGGTCAAAAAATTTTGACTGAGCAGCAGTATAATAGTTATCGGTTATGATCACAGGCTTCGCGCCTTGGTATTCGCTACTAAGTAGATCGTTTGTATGCGAGGCGAACTCTTTCCAGCCAGCCATCTTGTTGGATAATATGCCTGTCCCAACAACCGATTGCAGTTGCGCGTTGTAAGCCTGGCTAGAAATTCCAAGGATAAGTATTAACGTCCCGACAAAACCAACAACAGGGATAGTTAGCAGGGCGCGTCTCGTAAAGGTTGCGGACCAGCGGTCAGCGCCATATTGCTCAAGTTCTATGAGCGCCCCGGGTAACGCAATAATTAGCGGAAAATATCCTGAAAGTGGCCAGTGTACAGATGTACTATTCGGGTCAGTCCACGGCGCAAGGAGCATGTAGGTCAGTAGGTTGGTCAAGGCGAAGCTGAGTAGGAGAGCAGCGGAGCGATCTTTCTTTTTGGCTCCAACATATAAATGGAATAACACTAATGTAAAGGAGGCGAATAGGGGGGGCGTAACTAGTGCCGCTTGCTTGAAGATATGTAATAATCCTCCTGCTTGGAATTCCCACGGATGGCGTTCAACGAAGTAAAAAGTAAAGCTGCTGAGTTGATTGCGGATGTTGAACCAGATGATCGGCGTCAGCCCGATCGAAGCTATGAAAACTGCGAGAAAAAAGCGAGGGTTCCGCCACTGTCGTCTCTCGGCGGAAAACAGGATAAGAAATAAGAAAGCCGCAAGAGGGTATAAAAAAAAGCGGTAGTGAGTGCTTAAACCACAGCCAACAGTCACACCGGTTGCAAGCCAGAAAACAAGCCTATTGGTTCTGAGTGCACGTTCAAAAAAGCCAATTGCTAATAACCCGAAAAAAACTAAAGGAACATCGGGTACAGCAAGCAATCCCAGAAGCCCACCGAGAGGTAGGCAAATGGAGTACAGTGCAGAATGCAGAGCGGCTCGTTGACCACTCATAGGTCGAGCAATCCAGTAAATCAAAAGGGGTACGCTGGACCCAAGGATAAGAAAAAACAGGCGTACTGCAAATGCACTGCCAGCTGTAAAACTGCTTCCGGCCTTAACCAAGAGTGCCGTCATGAAGGGTAAATCACTGTAGCCAAGACTAAGGTCAGTTGATGCTAACCAGTAAAACGCCTCGTCACTATAGAGGTCCAGTTTTGAGGCAAAGAATAATTTAAGGCCCGTGATTAGCGAAAGAGCCATAACTAACCATCTGAAAGTGGATGAATATTGCAGTTGCACCAAGTCTCCTCAGGCTGGTTTAAAAAACAGTGTGCCGACCAAACTTCAGTTTGCGTGTGAGTCTAGAGAATGCCCATGATACTCGTCTGGGACGGACTGGTTTGAGCTATGGCTCGCGAAAGTCCTCACATAGTATGAGAGTATAACCAATCCCAAAGTGGCTGTGTCCCAAATTATAAAAGGTAAGAAATTTGACGAGGAAAGCGCCAAGTCCGTTTTCTGTCGAGGGGGAAGCTTCGTTCTAACTTACAAAAATATTGGGTGTCGAGTATTATGGAGTGAGATGCGCCGAAAGGTGAGTAAGCCGTTGATTTGCAGCTAAAAACGTTTTTTATCTTGGTTGCTGTAGCCACAATTCCTGCTTTCTCGATTTGAAGAGGTAAGGAACATCCTTATGACAATTCAGAACGGAGACGGAACATATGTGTACAACTGTTCTGCCTGTCTAATGGCCCTTGTGTCTTTGCTCTTTGGGAGAACCACTAGACTTCACCTATAGGTTGGGAACAAAAAACGGCGTATGCTGGCAAATAAATAGGACTATGGTAGGACTACTTGATAGACTAATAGTTCTTGTCAATAGCGTTCGGAATATATCCAAGAACCGAACTAAGGGATAACGATGTCTTAGTTTGAAGGAGTGAAACATGAGAATTAAACTCACATCAATTTCCGGTCTATTCGCCGGATTGGTTTTTCTGATCTCACACCCAGTGGCAATTTTTGCTGATGGAGAGGCTGGAGAACATGTGAATAACATGCAAGAGCACCTCGAAAACTACGAGGATGAGATAGTTTGGTTTTTGGATGAATTACAAAAGATTACTTCTGCCTATGAGGGCGGTGGTTCAAGTGAATATTCCTCGGATATGCTCATTGATAATTGGGAGGCAGTCGACTTTCATGCGGCGATTGAGATTAACTATATCCAAATATACGCCTCTATTTGGCAGGGTATCTACGGTGTGAAAGCAAGCCTGGATAGCGGGGAAGATCCTAAATCTGTGGATATACAGGAAGCCGGTCTAGAAAAAGCCTTATGGCAGGGGCTTGGTGCGGTAAAGCTCGCGGCTCGCTTTCAGAGCGAAGGTTTGGTTGGGGCGCAAGGCAACATCGATTCCCGCAGCCTTTCACCATCGGAAACGTTGGAAGCGATTAAAAGTGAACTAGATAGAGCTCTTGCAAAGTCAGCAGAGAGGCTACCGGATGAGGCTACAGATATAGTTTTGGGTGCATATCTGGAGCTTTTCGAAGGGCTAGAAGGGGATCTTATTACCCTTGACGCTGAATTGGTCGAGGATCTTGAAAAAGATTTCAATGTTACTTTGCCTCAAGCAATCAGCTCTGAGCTCGCCCTTGATTCTCTGAATCAAGTTGTGTCTCAAATGAAAAGCAAGCTCGATCGGTCAAAAGAATTAATCCAAGATGCTGAGGAATCAAGAAGGTCTGTATTTTAGATGAGGCGAAGAGACTTCAACAAGGCGCTGCTGACCTGTGGCCTCACTCCTTGTATCGGGTTGGCGCAGGATTCTGATTCAAATGTGATATCGGTGGATGAGCTTCCGGAGCTGGTCGGCGAGATTTCTCTGTATCTAGGTCGGGGTGAAGGTGGCCTGTATGAGAATGTTTTGAAGGCTATCTCAGATCGAAACCCAAAGTTTAAGCTCAATATTCGTCGTGGGCCGACTGCAGCACTCGCTAACGCCATTGTTGCTGAGAAAGAGGCTGGAATTCGGCGTGCAGACGTGTTTTGGGCTGTTGATGCAGGTGCAATCGGGCTCGTTGTGGACCAAGAAATTGCAGAGCCACTCCCGAGCGAACTTGTAAGTCAGCTTCGGCCCAACTATCGTTACAGGAATTGGCTTCCTGTTAGCGGCCGAATCAGGACACTTCCTTTTAATACCAGTGCGTTAGGAATCGAGCAAATCCCGCAATCGATCATGTCGCTACCCGACGAAGGCTTTAAGCTTGGTTGGGCCCCTGAATATGCGTCGTTTCAGTCGTTCATTACAGCTATGCGACTTTTGGCGGGTAATGAGGCCACGAGTGATTGGCTCCTTAAAGTAAACTCTTCAGCGAAGCGATATGCCGGCGAATTGGGAGTGGTTATGGGAGTTGAGCGAGGTGAGGTAGATATTGGGTTCGCGAACCACTACTACACACTCCGACTTAAGGCTGGCAAGCCTGATGCTATGCTGGATCTTGCATTCACCAAAGGTGATTCTGGATGCTTGGTAAATGCTTCAGGTATTCTGGCTTTAACTTCGAATAAAACTGTTCACAATTTCATAAGGTATCTATTTACCAAAGAAGTACAATCATACCTTTCGAGCGAAGCGTTTGAGATTCCCCTGGTAGACGGAATTGCGTTACCGCGCGGGATTCCATCGTTGGATTTGATATCTCCGCCAGCGATTGACCTTACGCAACTTTCAGACTTACGACCAACCCTTGATCTTATGCGTGAGCTCCGTGTTCTGTGAAATTGAGGGCTACGTTTTTTAGCATCTCAACTGTAGTTGCCGCGCTATCACTGTTACCTGTAATAACTCTGTTGGCTCTTGCAGTTGAACAGATGGGGAGCGTGTATTTTCTACGGCATGAAATTTTCGTGAACACAATTATTGTGGTCTCAGGAACCGCATTGATGGCGAGTTTGATAGGGGTACCACTCGCGATAATCACATCGATATTTGATTTGCCCCTCAAGAAAATGCTTTTAGCTTGCCTCCTAATGCCTTTGGCTGTACCAAGTTATATAGGTGCCTTTGCTTTTTACGATGCCTTTGGTACAGGTGGTGAGCTTGATAGGCTATTGCCAATAACCCCACCTTCTGTAGAGGGGATAACGGGCACTATTTTTGTTCTCGCTCTGTACACCTATCCATTCGTGCTTTTAACAACTAGAGCCTCGCTTTCGGGATTAGACTCTAATCAAATATTTGCGGCACGGACTCTCGGATCAGGGTTTTTTGAAATTTTTCTGAAGGTGATTATCCCACGAGTACTCAATGCTGTTGCCGGCGGTGCATTGCTGGTTGCGCTATATGCGATCTCTGATTTCGGCACACCGGCAATATTAGGCGCAAATACTTACACTCGGGCAATTTTCGTAGAGTATAACGCTTTGGGCTTCAGCCAAGCCGCCAATCTGTCAATTCAACTTTTCGTAATTATTTCAGTCTTCCTGGTCCTTGAATCTCGTGCGAGAGTAGCCAAAGCTTTGCCCAGCCAATTCGTTGCCATAAGCCTAGGAAGTGTGGGGAAGTGTCTCGCGTATCTCTTGGTGGGGTCGATCATATTTACCTCAACAGTTCTGCCAGTGATTATTTTCTCGGTTTGGCTTAATCGGGAGGGGTTTGTGGGCGTGGAGCTTTTGACAGTCCTGAACTCAGTATCAGTTTCGTTCGCGACAGCCGTTTTGATTGCCTTAGTAGCGATACCGGTTTCAATGACAGCTACAAGAGATCGATTGGGTAAGGCTTTGGAAAAAGTGACTTACCTTGGATTTGGCATACCCGGGATAGTTATGGGTACTGCGTTTATATACGTGGGCCTGCAGTTTCCTCCGATATACCAGACTTTTTTCCTTTTAATTTTGGCCTACTTGCTCCGATTCCTGCCTTTGGGCGTCAGTTCAATCAGAAATAAGTTGGAGGCGCAAGATGATAGTTTGATAAATGCAGCTAAATGCTTAGGAACTCCTGATAATGAGATCTTTTTTCGTATAACACTGCCTCTTATCTCAAAGGCAATCATTGCAGGAGGGGTTTTGGCATTTCTTGAAACGATACGAGAGTTGCCAGCTACCCTAGTTCTTGGGCCCATTGGATTTGAAACTCTTGCGACCTACATGTGGCGAGTCTACGAGGGTGGATACTTTGCTCTTGCTGCAGTGCCCGCTTTTCTGATAATGGGGGTATCAGTTCTATCTTTAGTGGTGACGCTTACCATGGAAGACTTTTCAAGGTAAAAGTTGAAGAGGAAGACGCTATGCTTCAGGTAACCGACCTTCGTGCTGGGTATTCCGGCAAAAATGTCCTGTCAGATATCACTTTCACATTAAATAATGATGAGGTGATTACTCTTGTCGGTCCAACAGGTTGCGGTAAGACAACAGTCTTGTTGGCATTGTCCGGTATCATACCAGTCTCTAAGGGAGAAATTGCTACATCGTCTTGGGTTACCACCGTCGACACGCAGGTAGCAACAGAAGCTCGGGGAGTTGGAATGGTCTTTCAAGACTTTGCTCTATTTCCACATTTGACGGTGGAAGAAAATGTCGGCTTTAGGGTAAAAAATAGGGATAGGATAGACTATTGGTTGAGTCTGCTCGACTTACAATCTTTACGAAGGCAAAAACCAGCACAACTCTCTGGCGGACAAAAGCAGCGCACCGCCCTTGCGCGAACGCTCGTGCATGACCCGTTGTATATCCTGCTGGATGAACCGCTTTCAAACTTGGATACGTCTTTAAAGGATAGTGTGCGCTGGCAGATCAGAGAAGCGCTAAGATCAAGCCATGTGCCGGCTATATGGGTAACTCACGACCGAGCAGAAGCGATGTCAGTAGGAGATAGGGTTGGTGTAATGATGGACGGAAAACTTGTGCAGCTTGATCAGCCTGAAAGTGTCTTCAGGAGGCCAAACAGCCCTGAAATTGCTGAATTTCTTGGAGAAGCTGTGTTCTTGCGGGCAAGTATTGCTGGCCAGTTTGCTAAGACAATCCTTGGCGACGTTGGCATTCATAAGGGTAACTACAGTTTCGATGATTCTGAAGTTGTTGTCTTGATGAGGCCTTGGGACTTTTCGGTCAATCTTGCATCGGACGGCAATGGTATTGTTGATTGGGTACGCTTTGAGGGAGAGACAAATTTGGTGAGTATTACCCTCGATTCTAAAGAAAAAATCTTAGTCCGAAAAAAAAGTCATGAACAAATTTCCCTTGGGAAAACTGTGAAGGTCACCATCAGTAGCAATGGGGTCCACACAATTTTTCCAAATCGGGTCGCCAATTAGTGCAATCTTCTTCATAAGTCCATGGAATCTATACTTCGATTATTTTAGTACCGCTTTTTAGCATGTTGAGGAATGTGCAACTTCTCAAATTTGCATGGGGTCTGTCAGCAGAGCACCCCGGAGTATTTGAATGTGCCAAGTATGATGCCAAGCCCTAAAGAAGACAACTCAGCTTGCTCGGCTTCCAGGCTATCTCGGTAACTAGGCAAACATCGCCTACTAGAGCATTGGCAAGGGCTGCTGTATTTATTAGACAATTATCTATATTTCAGCAGGTTACAGCCGTTATTCTTGCGAATATCATGCTATGGGAAATAACAAATCTTAGTAATGTTGACAATCATTCTCATTTGCATTTGAATTGAAGCAAAGGATCTTCAATGTACGTATGCATTTGCCGTAAAGTTACTGACCATGAGATTCGCGACGTCTGTCGCGAGGGTGCCAGTTCCCTCTCCGAATTGAGGGAAAAGCTGGGTGTCGCTTCCAACTGCGGTAAGTGTGGCAAATTGGCACGGACAATCGCCAAAGAATACGCTAAGTCGGCTGCATTTGTCAGTGCAGTGTAGTTCCTGATCTTTCCTGATGTGGTGAAGAAGCCTGAAATGGCCGCCGGGTCCGGCATGTCGTTTCTTCTGCACTCAGGCTCACCCAAAACCTGTCGATATCCCGAACATACGCAGTCGCGTTTACAGCGCTGCGATCAAACCTTAGGCCTGTTCACAGAATAATCAGATTTTTTCTATGCACGCATGTATTGATCTGGGCTCCAATAGTTTTCATTTGCTGATTGGCGAATGGCAGCAAGGGAAAATCGAGATTGTCGAGCGGTTAAGCGAAAAAGTTCAGCTGGGTGAAAATGTTCGCCAGACGGGCCGAATTTCTCCGGCAGCTTTCGAGCGTGGACTCGCTTGTCTTCAACGTTTTGCTCACCTTATGGCGCAGTATCCGTTGCAGCAATATTGGGCGCTGGGTACAAATACATTTCGTGTTACGGAAAACGCTGATGCCTTTATCGCCAGTGCCGGTGATATTGGGATAGATATTTCGGTTATCTCGGGGGTACAAGAAGCCGTCCTTATTTACGCCGGGGTGATCACGGAGCTTCCGACCAGTGATACTCATCGTCTGGTTATTGATATCGGCGGTGGCAGCACAGAGGTCATCATCGGCAGTCATCATCAGCGATTACTGACAGACAGTCTCCCAATTGGCAGTGTTGCATGGCGCGACCGCTTTTTTTGCGATGTGAATCCGGACACTGAGTCGATCCTCGCGGCGATGGACGCGGGTCGTCAAGCAGCGGTTGAAGTCTTTGCTGCAGTTGCGCCGGGTGTTGCCCGGTGTGGATGGCAGCAGGCACATGCCTCTTCGGGTACGGTGAAAATGCTGGCGGCAATCTGTCAGGAGCGAGGTGATCCGGCAGGAATTGTTTCTCTCGAGGCTCTTCGGGACTTAAAGCCCCTGTTCGCTGAAATTGTTGCCGAACAAGAGGAGCTGGCGGGGTTGAAAGAAGCGCGGCGCGACCTGCTGCTGCCCGGCTGGTGCGTGTTGTGCGGATTGATGGAAGCCTACGGAGTGCCGTCTGTCCAATTCAGCGCAACTGCACTTCGTGAAGGTATGCTGGATTTCATGGTACGAAATGAGAAGACCTTCGAAGCCATGACACAAAGCGATCTCCCCAGTATCAGCGGCGCCACTTCATAGATAATCGGTACTGCTTAGTTGTCTCGAGTGCAAGCAGAGCGAGTCGAGGACTTCTTAGAGGGCGCTTAGCCTGTTGCTGCTGGAACGGACTTTCAGTGCCGGGTGGCCCGGGAGAGATTGTCCATGAGCGTAGCCGGAGTTTTTGTCCCCTCATCTGCTGCGGCTGTGCCTCTTCCGTCGGTTTTAACTCTGCTGAGCGGAAATCGGCAGGTGAAACAACTGCCCTTGCCAACTTCAGAGGAGATTGTCAGTTCACCGTCATGGCGATTTACGATGTGCTTGACGATTGCCAGCCCGAGCCCTGTGCCGCCGGTTTCTGATGAGCGACTGACATCCACCCGATAGAACCGCTCAGTCAGTCTTGGGAGGTGCTGCGCTTCAATACCGGGTCCATTGTCTTCGACATGGGCCTCAAGGAAGCTCTCAGAAAGGCGAATCAGAATGTTAATCTTGCCCTGATATGGGGTATATCTCGCGGCGTTGCTGACGAGGTTAGCGATTGCGGAGTAAAGTTCACCGCGATCCCCAATGAACTCGATGTTCTCATCGCAACTGAGGCTGAACTGATGATCCTGTTGAGCAAAAATTTGTCTGGCGTCGTTGACGATTTCAGACAGTAGGTGAGTCAGGGCGAATGAGCTTTGTTTGTTTGATGGGGTGCCGGTTTCCAGCGCGGATAACGCCAACAGATCCTTTACAATGTTTTCCATGCGAGAGGATTGCTGATGCATCTGAATTAACGGTTTTTCCCATTTACCGTCAAGATCCTCGACGTTGTCCAATATCGCTTCAAGGTAGCCCTTGATCACGGTGATTGGAGTGCCAAGTTCATGGGATACGTTGCCGACAAAATCTTTTCGCATCAATTCGAGTCGATGAAGTTGAGAGACATCCCGCACAATAATCAGTCGCTCATTTTCTCCAAAAAGAGCAATTTGAATCTCTAGTCTTTTGTCGCTGTCACCGGGCGCATTGATGTGTAGCGGTTCATCATAGACGTTGCTGCCGAAATATGCAGTGAATGCGGGATCACGTATCAAATTCGTCACAGGCAGCCGCCTGTCTTCCGGATAGCGCAATCCTAATAAGGATTCAGTGGCTTCGTTCCACCAGTCGAGAGTGTTATTCCGGTCAACCATAATGATCGCCATTTCAAGTGCTGCAGACGACTCTTGTGCTTTATTGACAATACTCTCTAGGTAGGCACTGGCCCGTCTTTCCTGTTTTTGTAGGCGATAAATGCCGTCGAATACTCCGCCCCAAAGGCCAAAGCCCTCAGGAGGTGCTGACCGGTCAGAGGCATGGTCTTTCGCAAGCCATTTTGTCAGGCGATGCAGTTGCATCAGATTGAATAGGACATAGCTGCCTAAAAGCATGAAAAGCGCAGGCATAAGTCGCTCAATGGAATAACCAACAAGGCAAACCGAGGCCAGTATCAGGACCTGTTTTCGCAGTTCTGAGCGCCAGGCTTGCACTTATGGAGTTCTCTTCAGCTCTGGTTTCGCCAGAGGCAGCACATTCATCGAAATTCTCTTGACTCCAGGGGCATGCTATAGAGACTAGTGTAAAGGACATGCGATGCGATCGCTATCATAGTTAATCGGATAAGTCATATTTCTCGTTTTCGAAGACGCCGCGTATACTGCGACATTGTCCGAAACGACACGTGGCGCGGGAATGCGCTGCTCCGCAATTGCATGAACTCGATGAGACTAGGATGGGCATGTTGTGTCATGAAGAAAATGACTCAGTTCAGCAGCCGGATCAGTGGACAGGGATGATGGAGCCAGTCAACACAATCGAACTTGATGATGATCGCTTGCGTTGGATTGTATCCGGTTGCCAGTCCCACCGCGTGGATCCGGCCATTCAGCGGCTGCTTTACGATCAGGGGTCATTAACCCAGCAGCTGATCGATGTGAGTAACGGCCGTTTCCGCGTACAAGCGGTCGAGCTGGCGTGGCGAAATATCCTGTTAGACGATCTGCGGAAATTGTTCGGCCCGGTTGCTACCTCGCAAAAATTCTGGTCACGAAAAACAGTACTGCTTTGCGAGGGTGCGCCGGCTGTACTTGCACACAGCCTCCTGCCGGAACACGCAGCGCAGTCCGCTCTAGGTCAGGTTTTGGCGTTGGGCGAGCAACCCCTCGGTGAATATTTGTTTTCGCAGACCGGCCTCAAGCGCGGTGCTTTTCAAATCGCCCAATCAGAGCGGGGCTTTTGGGGCCGCCGGAGTATATTCTATCTGGACAGTAAGCCGATCATGGTTGCTGAGTTTTTCCTGCCGGGAGAAACCCTGGATAAGCTGTTGCGCAGGCTCCGATGAACTCAGCTCGTCGATGAAGGTACTCAGAGGGGTCATCGGGCCGGCGTTGGATTTACCTCAGGGTCTTACAGGTTTGCCTCTTGCGGCTAAATACACCGAAAACCCGAGCCCAGAACTTGTCGCGGCTGACATGGGAGTAACGTTGGCTGAAGTCAACAGGGCTTTGCCGGTGCAAGAGCAAGTGGTATCAGCCGATGCGCCGGTTTCACGCGATTCACGGAATCCATTGCTGGGTTGTTTGCCCGACAGGCAGCCTTGAGGGCCATCGCGTCTTCATCTGCAATGTCACTTAAAGAGATGCTTCGATCGATGGTTATCCGCGTCGGGTCATAAGCAGTGAGAAGTCATCTCCTGTCGATTCCGTTTCTACGGATTTGATGGTAAAACGCTGTATAATCTTGGCAAAGAGCTCAGGCTTCCCTGCTAAAGAGTTCGGCAAATTCAGCTTGAGGCCCTCAATTGTCTGCGAGTCATACTAGCCAGAGCAGGAGTGGCTGCTGATCGATTTGCGCATGTCTTCCGGGACTGTGTAATTCCGGACAGTTGCTTGTATCAAGCCACTCCCTGCATTATTCTCATTGAAGACTGTGCAGCGATTTGCTGTTGAATTTTGTTCATCCGATAACTCTCACTATGTTAGATACCAAGGGCGTTTCCGCCCTAGAAGGAAAGCTGATTATCGACCTGAGTCGGGTTTTGGGGGGGCCTTATTGCTCTCAGATACTCGGCGATCACGGTGCTGAGGTTATTAAAATTGAACCGCCTCGCGGTGATGAAACCCGTGATTGGGGTCCGCCGTTCCATGACGAAGATTCCGCCTATTTTATTGGAGTGAATCGAAACAAGCGCGCCATGGGTCTTGATCTTTCTGTGCCTGAAGGTCGCGAGGTTTTGCTGCGGTTTTTAGAAAATGCCGACGTGCTGCTGGAAAACTACAAACCGGGCACAATGGAATCCTGGGGACTTGGCTACGAAGAGGTGCTGCGCGAACGTTTCCCGAAGCTTATCCATTGCCGCATCAGCGGGTTTGGTAGCGAGGGGCCTTGGGGAGGGTTTCCGGGATATGACGCGATCATTCAAGCTATGGCTGGATGGTTTAGCGTTAACGGAGAGGCTGGCAGTAAACCCACTCGGCTGGGTCTGGCCGCGGTCGATATGGGCACGGGCCTGTACACTTCAATCGCAATTTTGATGGCCCTCATCGAGCGGGAAAAGTCAGGTGCGGGCCAGTACCTGGATATGACGCTGTATGACTGTGCCGTATCGTTGATGCATCCCCACATTGCGAATTTCAATTTCTCTGGTGAAATTCCCGGTCCGACCGGCAATGCGCATCCCAACATTTCTCCGTATGACACTTTCCGTACTCAGACGATCGATATATTTATTGGCGCCGGCAATAACAGGGCCTGGGGAAAACTGTGTAACGAAATAGGAAGGGAAGATCTAATTAACGATCCGCGCTTTGTGAACAACATAGACCGCGTAACTAACCGAGATGAACTAAAAGCTGAGCTTGAGTCGGCCCTTGTCAAACGTCCGGGAGAGGAAGTCGGCGAGGCGCTGGCAAAAGCGGGGCTTGCAGCAGGCCCTATACATGACACTGCGCAAGTCGTTAATCATCCCCACACCCGTCACAGGGAAATGGTGGTGGAGAAAGAGTGGTATCAAATGTCTGGCACTCCGATCAAATTTTCCCGCACCCCGGGAGTGCTGCGTCATCTGCCGCCAAAATATGGTGCTGACACGCGAGCGATTCTTGCTGAATTCGGATTC
>Ga0163109_10000826_pt1 | contig 24493 bp, 26 predicted proteins | sample CRUFie1St13metaG_FD_108704 | JGI IMG/M metagenome (GOLD analysis project Ga0163109, IMG submission 108704) | Marine microbial communities from the Costa Rica Dome - CRUD Field 142mm St13 metaG | ecosystem: Environmental > Aquatic > Marine > Oceanic > Photic zone | place: Costa Rica: the Eastern... | reverse complement strand
CAGGAGAAGCAGGAGAAGCAGGAGAAGCAGCAAAAGCAGCAAAAGATAATGAGCAAAAAGGTGAAGAAAAAACAGACTTACAAGAAGATAAAAAAAATAAGGTGGTTGAAGGTGTAAAAGAAGCTATGGAGGTTAAAAAGGGAGATGAAAAGAATGTAGGTAAAATAGACCTTGCATCAGTGCAAAAATTTCTAGCAGACGATAAAGAAATAGAAGTAGATAAAATAAAAAATGCATTTGAGAAAACTAAACAAGGAAACAAGAAAGATTATTATGATTTATTCTCCAAAATAACAAAGGTAGTAAATAAGGAAACTACATATGAAGAAAATTTATTAACAGAGGTCGCTTTTGGTAAAAATGTCATTATATTAGAATCTGAAACTAATAATGATGATGGATTCAATGATGTAATTGCAATACGAACAGATAAGCAACCACCACAAATTGTTTCAGTTATGGTAAAACAAAATGATACATTGAAATTTCAATCTCTTCCAGTTAAATATTTAATTGAAGATGGAGGAAAAATTAATGATAAAGATTTAGAAAAGGATTTGAACAAGGATAATATTCAAGAAGTAAAAATAAACCTAGATACATTTAAAAAAGAGTTTCCAAAATATATAGGCGATGCAGCAGTGACTATAGGTGGAGGAGGAAAAAGAAAATCAAAAAGTAGAAAAAGCAAAAAACGAAGAAAAAGAAGAAAAAATAAAACCAAAAAAAGAAGTAAATCTAAAAAATAAATAGTATTAAGTATTTGAATATTATTTATTATAAAAAAATTTATAATAGCGACGAGTGGGATCGAACCACCGACCTTCTGGTTATGAGCCAGACACGCTAACCGCTGCGCCACGTCGCTTTGCCCACCGTGGGGCTCGAACCCACGACCACAAGCTTAAAAGGCTTGCGCTCTACCAACTGAGCTAGACGGGCAAATGATACAGACTAGTGTTAATATGTTTGTTCAGGGACAATTAATATGATAAACCCTTACCTCCATCTGCATTACTCAACCCCTACCCAACAGTCTAATAAATCTACGATAAATTAGAGAGAAATGACTTTATATTTAGCTCGAGAAATACTTGCTGTTTCTAGTCTTAATTTGACTTATCAACGGGATTTTTTCAAATCCAAGTCAGATCCGGACAGTGTGAATTGAACACACGACCAATTGATCTACAGTCAATCGCTCTACCAACTGAGCTATATCCGGGTGGATGTTACAGATTACATTAATCTACGGTGTTCTTCCCCTGAACTATAGTCATAATTGACTAGATGGTTTCGATCCATCGACCTCCGGCTTATATGCATGATTTAGTTATGCTGTTAGTAATCTTAATATGTTTTTATAAGTCCATCTCTTCTTTTCACCTCCGCTCAAAACAGGGATCGAACCTGTGACCTCACGATTAACAGTCGTGCGCTCTAACCAACTGAGCTATTCGAGCATAATAGAAAAATTTTCTATTACTATAGTTAATATATATATTTATTTAAGTAGTTTTTTTTAAATTAATTTTTTACCTTCTTCTTCTTAACAACTTTCTTCTTTTTCTTAACAACTTTAGGTTTAGGTGCTTCCACTACTTCTTCTTCTTCCTCATCCTCTTCATCATCATTGTCAAAATGTGGACCACTATCATTATCTTCTTCTTCTTCCTCTTCTTCACCATATGCTGGAACATCTTCCTTTTCTTTTTCTTTTTCACTACTTTGTTTCAATGATTCCAATACATCATCATCATCACTATCCTCCTCAATCATACATTGACCAGAACCAACTAGACGAAATTGCGGTTGAACACAAGCTTGTAGTAATTTCCACGTGATACCACATTTACCACCCGCCATCCAAAAACCATTACACTTGATTAGACCCTTAAGGTGTGCGCCTTTAGTAATCAAATCGTGAGGTGTTCCAGAGTTGTCATCCGATTTAGGTTTATATAGCAACTGGCTATTCATATCATACAATTCACAATTAAAATCACCTTCCCAAAATGGAACTTTAACTTTAAGTGTTGGTGCACGCGAATAATCTTCTTCGCCATATGTTCCATCAGGATTCTTGACTTTAGGATATTTCAACACTGGATACATAAGAGCTTCTACTACTTCTTTAGTCATTTTGCTCTTACCAAACCATTCCTTACTATTAGTAACACAATCATTAACCAATTTTTCTTGAAATGCTTTCATCGATTCCAACCACGCACGTTGTGCTGGATACTTATCAGGTTGAAATTGCAATGCCAAATCGTATGAATGTCTGCCACTAGATTCATCGATTCGTTCATTACAACCATAAGTCAATGTCAATGGAATCTGTAATACAAGATCACGTCCATTCAATTGAAATCCAATGTCTTTACCACCACGTGAATTAGTCTTCACTGGTTTGTAACGAACATCGTCAGGATTAAAAGATTTAGCTTTTTGAAATGCAAATTTACTCATACTTCACTATAAGTTTAATAAAACAACTTTTTTTTAAATCAATTTTTTAAATATATAAGGATTTATTAATATGTACAAAGCACTCTTTGTACAAATTATCTAATAATGTTTACCATTATAATTAATATTATGATTAGTATTATTATTAAATTTATTCACACGATTTTGTATACCAGGTTGAACTTTTCTTTTTTGATTACGATTTTTATGTTTTTCAATATTATTATGATGTTTTATTTTTACATTAGGTGGTTCTATTAACGGGGGAACATTGTATGGGGGAGGAGGATGTGAATCATTATTATTTAATATATGCAACTCATCCTTGAATGTATTTTGATACCACTCATTTTTATTATTATTTTTATCATATCCCATTATCGCTTTATGATTTGGAGTCAATACTTTATTATTTACTCTATTTGTATTAATAACCATATTAACCTTTGATTTAATTTTTGGTGCTTTTTTTTCAGTAATATTATTTTCAATATCTTTTTTATTTTTTGGTGTAACACTAATATCTTTTTTAGTTTTTTTACACTTACATAGATTTTTAATATATAAAATATAAGAAAAGACAGTTAATAAACAGGTGCTTAATATAGCAACAATTACAATTAATATAGTATGTATATTATTATTTGTATTTGTATCATTATTTAAATTAGGATTATCTTTGCTATAATATTGTAATGATGATATATTTTTATCAATATTATTAATATATTTTGTAGTAGTAGTAGTAGTAGTAGGTTGAACGGTAGTAGTAGGTTGAATGGAAGTAGTAGGTTGAACGGTAGTAGTAGGTTGTTCTGTAGTAGTGGTAGGTTGAACGGTAGTAGTAGGTTGAATGGTAGTAGTAGGTTGAACGGTAGTAGTGGTAGGTTGAAGAGTAGTAGTAATATTTTCAATAATATTTGTTATATTTGGTGAAGAATAATTATTTTCAATAATAGAATTAGAAATAATATTTGTGTTGGTATTAACCTTGTTATTTTTGTCATAAATATTATATGGGTCATTAATACACATAAATATTTGAACACTAGAGATAGTTTTCCCATTAATGTCATTATTGATAGACCATAAATTTTTGTAACTATCGCAATTAATTGTCATAGAATTAATAATAGAAGGTAACGCAGATAACATACCAAATAGGTATAGTAAATTCATATATATAAATATTTTATTTAGGTTTAAGTAATAAAATAATAAAAGTTACATAAAAAAAATTTATTATTATATTTCAAAGATGATAACAACAAAGAAAAAAAAGATGAACTCAATTTCACCAAAATCATATTTATTAAAAAATGTATTGAAAGAAAAAGTGCCTGATAGTAAATTTTCTAGAAAAAAGAAAATATCAGAAAATGAGTTTATAATTCCTAGAATGGAACATTATATAAAATTAGTGAATATAAATTATAATTGCTCACAATTAAAAAGAATATTACGACATTATAAATTAAAAATATCAGGAAATAAGAATGAAAAAGTTTTTAGATTATATAATTATTTAAAATTTTCATTTTACACAAGAAAAATACAAAGTATGTATAGAAAATATATGACAAATAAATATATAAAATTAAAGGGGGAAGGATTGAAAAAAGAGACTGTAAATTCAACAGATTTTTTAACACTAAAAGAAATAAAAAAAATAGATTTTGACCAATTTTTTAGTTACAAGGATGGAAATGGAAATATATGGGGATTTAATATAAAATCAATATGGAATTTAGTAATGAATAGTAGATCAAGAAATGAAGTAACAAACCCATATACAAGAGATAAAATACCATCAAAAACATTTAATGATATAGAAAGAATGATAAAAATAGGAAGAGCACTAAATAGAAACATAGTAATAGAATTATCTCAAGAACCAAAAGAGTTGTCAGTAAAGGAAAAACTGAAAATGAAAATAGTAGAAATATTTCAAAAAATAGATGATTTAGGGTTTATAACAGATTGTAATTGGTTTACTACATTATCAAGATTAAGATTATATAGATTTATAAGAGAATTAGATGATATATGGAGATATAGAGCACAATTACCGCAATCTCAAAAAATAAAAATATTACCACCAAACGGTGTATTAGGTATAAATATATCGGGTCATCATTTAGGAAATTATTCATTAACTTTATTAAAAAAAAAAGTATTGTTAATGATAGAACAATTAATAACAAAGGGAGTGGATGAAGATTCAAGAAAAATAGGAGCATATTATGTTTTAGGAGCATTAACAATAGTAAACGTGGATGCAGCAGCATCATTGCCTTGGTTATATGAAACATTTAATTTACAAGTAAATAATGAAAATAATGAAAATAATTAATAAATTTATTTATTTAGATGATTTGGCGTAAGAATATTTTTAAACTAAATAAATAAATATGAAAATGAACTTAAAAAGAATTTATTAAAGTAAATCATAAGATGCCAAAAGCAAAAAAAGTATCTAAAAGCACAAAAAGCTCTAAAGCTAAAAAAACCGTCGCAGCACCAGCTGCACCAGTAGCACCATCTACTCAATCAGTAGCAGCACCAGCTGCACCAGCCGCACCAGGTCTATCAGAACAATTCCAACAATTGTTGGCACAACTACAAACTTTGAGAAGTCAATTGACTACAGTTACTACTCAAGTAAGAGTATTGTCCAAGAAAGCAGAACGTGAATTGAAACAAGCCCAAAAGGTTGGAAAGAAAAAGAGAAAATCAGGAAACAGAGCACCTAGTGGATTTGTAAAGCCAACTAGAATTAGCACTGAATTGGCAAACTTTTTGAATAAACCAAAAGGCACTGAAATGGCAAGAACTGAAGTGACAAGAGAAATTAATAACTACATTCGTGAACACAAACTTCAAGACCCAAAAAATGGTCGTCATATTATTGCTGATGCCAAACTAAAGAAACTATTGAAGTTGACTAGCAAGGATAATTTGACTTATTTTAACCTACAACGTTATATGAGTCCTCATTTTGAAAAGCAATCAACTGCTCAAAAAGCTTAAATAATAATAAATAAATAAAATATATTAATTTAATAATATATTTTTTTTTAAAAAAACCAAACATTCAAATACTTATTTGACAGACAACGGATTCAAAAAGTATTCTTTTTCTAATAAATTGAACAATTTAATTTTATCAACTTTATTATATTTTAACGGAATGGTTTTAAAAGGTATATCAAAGTTATTCAAATCAAACATATCATATATATTATATAATTTATCATCTTTTATAATATTATTATGTAATAACCATAAATATACATTTGTGTCATGAATATACAATTTATTTCTTAAATAAAGTTTATAATAATAAAATATATTATTTTCATTATCATTATAATCTGTGCCAGCCAATATACACAACCATTTAAAATTATATATATTCATATTTAATTGATATAAAATACTATTAAGATTGTAAATAACCACTGTTTGTTTATTAATATCAAAGTCTCTCAATACTCTGTATGTTCCATATGCTAATAAATCCATATCATCACTCATACACGCATATACTTTTTTTGTATTGACTAATTTAGCACATAATTTATCTGCTTCACCATCAGCTATAATATAATTCATACCATAATAGGTTAATAATAATTTAATATCTTCTATATTTTCCCAAGTAATATTAATAAAATTACGTTTAAGATAAGATAATTTTTCAAGTTCCTGTTCATTCATTTCACATATTGGTTTACTTTTTATTAAATGATCATATTCCAATTTTGCTTCTATTTTTTTCTTTCTTCTATTATCTAATTCTTTTCTTTTTTCTATGGGTGCCTTGCCATCAAATATAAATATTGGTGTAATATTATATTTTTTAAATAAAGTACATAATTTAAACATATTTTCTAATAATTGTTCAGTTGTTATAAATTTATATAGATAAATCATAGTATCTATACAAATTTTCTTACCATATAATTCAGATAAATGTATTTTATATATGGATTTAGTTTTTTTTCTACAATATTTAATACATAGTTTATTTAACTGTTTAATACCCATATAGTTAATAAAATTTTTTATTAATTAAAAATAAATCAATTTTATAATTCAAATAATGACATACGCATTGTATTAAGTACAAATTTATCATTTCTATATTTTTTCTTTAAATCATAATACTTTGTTTTCATCTTATTTATATCTTCAATCATAGAAGGATTAGATTTTAATATATTAATTAATTCATACAAATCATTAAAATTTTGTTGATTTTTATTAAATTGGATAATGTTATTATTTCTATATATCCAAATAAAAGTATCGTCTATATTATACAATAATATGAATTTTAATATATAATAAGAAAATACATTTGATTTTTCTTTGTAAAATTTTCTGAATGATTCAGCTTTTGATGTATTTTCATATAAATTATTATAATCATAAATATTCATATAATCTAATATTTTTATCATTTGAAACATTGAAAATAATATTTCAAAGTATAACATAAAATTTATCGTTTTATAAAATAAGTGATAATTATCAGTTGAATAATAAGATGTAAATATACAATTAAGTATAGTAGCCCAAAATTCGGCATATGTTTCAGATATGTAAAATGTGCTATTAACTGGAAATATACTATGTATTTTTTTCTTTAATGAATTATAATTTGAAGATGAAAAATCTAGACACAAGGAATGCATCAATTCATGTATTAATACCTTAAACCATTCTTCTTTTCTATATATTATACATTCGCCTTCTTTTGCACAAGCATATGTAACTGCTGTATTAACATTATTTTGATTCAATATTTCTGTATTATTTTTTGGTAAAAATTTTTTATGTTTACTCATATGAATATGAATAGTCAAATTATTAATAGTATTATTAGATTTATATAAATATAAAAAATTAAGTAACAATAATATTTTTTTTAACATTTTTTTTGCTTTGTAATAGTAATTTTTGAATATTCAGATACATAAAATTTAATATATATTTTTGTATTAGAATTATTAATGTCACATTTATATGTATATATTTTTTTTGTTTTATTTATTTCCATTTTTATATGTTTGGGTATAAAACTAGACGATAATAAATCAAATGATTTATATGATTCAACTAATAAATTAGTTTTGAAATTTATATTATCCAAAGTATTTAATTGATGATATATTTGTTCAAATAAATTATTATTATTATTTTTCAATTCTACATTATATTTATAATCGTGTATAAAGTAATCTATTAATTTTATAGTATCTTTATTTAACATATATATATTATAAATATTGTTTTTATAATATATTTATAATCATTTATCAATAACTTTTTCACCTATATATTTTTTAAATTTTGGTATATAATTAAATATAGATTTACCTGAATTATTCATACATTTATCTTTTATTAATTCTTTAATTGAATATGGTAGCTCATGAAATCTAAAGATAGAATACCATTTTTGTTCTATTTTATATTTTATTAATTCATAATGTTGTAATTCATTATCATATTCTATCAATATATAATACTTTGGTTTAAATTTATTATTTTTTATTATATTTTCATTAATAACTGTACCACAATTAAGAACTCTATTTTTATTCAAATCATCTTTATAATAATTTTTTGTTAATATGATTAATTTTATATTATATATATTTTCTAAATTACTTATTGCATTCTCGTCTGCCCAAAACTCATTTGTTTTTATTTTAGATTTTAAATCTTGTATATTTTCAATATCTTTTAACCATTCAACATCTTTTTTATTTTTTTCAGTATTTCTTACTTCTTGTATCTTTTTATTTATTTCTTTTGAAAGTGATATTAATGTTTTTTTTAAATCACTACATTTGTCTACTATATCTTTTTTATCACTAGGCTTTACATCTACATGATCATATTTACCACTTTGTAAATCACATTTTAATTTTTTATATTGTTTTGTTTTTTCTTTTCCTTCTGTAGCTAACTTTTTGTATTCTAATACTTCTTGTTTATAATTATTATTTATAGATGTATATAATTCTTTATAATTATTAAATTGCTCTATAGTTAAAGTTTCAGCTAACTTTTTTCTCATCGTGGAAATTTCTAAATTAATACCAATTGTTTTCAATGCTTGTGATATAGTACAAAATAAACAATCTCCACTACCAGGATTAGGTTGTATGTCATAGTAAGAATTTTTAAAAAATATATTTATTGGTCTATGGTCTGAAGACTGTATCCATTCATTTCTAATTTTTTTGTCTTTTTTATCATTTTCTAAATCGGCATATTCTTTATCATCGTCTTCTTCTGATTTCAATTCTTGAAAAATATTTTTAGATGATGATTCTATTTCTTCATTATCTTTTTCATCTTCACTATCATTTTTTACTTCTTCTTCGTCTTCTCCATAATCTTCTATTAATTTTTTATTTTTTAATAATTTTTTCAAATATCCTTTTGTTACTGATTTAAATAATAAAGGACCAGGAACATATGATATATTTAAATCACCATCATCATCCATATAATAATCTTTTTCATTTGCTGGTATTTCATATATTCCTATTTGTTTAATGTCATCTTCGCTTATAATTAAATATACTGGCCAATAATATACATTATAATTTTTCCATTTTTTTGATATTTCACCTAAAGCTATTACTACATCAACATCTTTTAAATTAATTTTAAACATTGTAGTTTTCTTTCCCTCATCTTCTTCTTCTATCCAATTATTTTCATCATAAAAAATTTTATTTGATAACTTTGATTTAACCATTTAATCTAATATAATATATTTTTTTAAGTAATTATCATTCATTAATTCTTGTAAATAATACCATAATAATTTTCTTTGTTCTACTATTTCTTCATTAAATACATCTTGTTCAAATACTATTATATCTTGCACCAATTCTTCTTTTTTTTTCTTTCTTTTTGAAATATTATAATAATCGGCTATTCTATCTAAATCTTTTCTTCTATAATTATCCATATAATCTTGTTGTAACAAAAAAAAATTATTTAAGTAATCTTCATCGTCATAATCAAATATAGTATGTTCTTTATCATTTGTATTTTTCTCTTCTCTTTCTTCTACACATTTAATAATATCCTTATATTCAATTATTTCGTTATATGGTTTGACATTTTTAATATCAATATTCATTATTAATATTAAATCTATTATATTTATATCATTTAATTTATTCTTCTAGTTCTTCTAATAAATCCATACATTTAAAAGATAATTTTCTACTAATACCATTATTATCTATCATTTTCATTTTACTTAAAAGCACTATATGATTTGTTATTTGTTCCCATTTATCTGGTGATTCTTTTAATATTTCATTACCATTTTTTACCATTATAAATATATTTTCTATAATTTCTTCATTTACTTGAAGCATATCTTTATTATTTTTATTGTTATCTAAATCGTTTAATAATTTAAATAATAGATTGTAAATATATATTTTATCTATAACTTTATAATTAGTTAAATTTATGAAGAAACTACTCATTGCTCTTCTTTTTTCATTTTTTTTATTGTTCTCACAAAATAAATCATAATTTGTATCATTTATATCGATAAATTCTATATTTTCAAACAATGATAAGAAATTATTAAAATTGATTATACATATATTTTTTACATCTGGAAATTCCTTTATCATATCTTGAAAGAATTTTGCATATAACTTTGACCAAAAACTATTTAAACATCCTATTTCAAATAATGTTTTTGCTATTTTTTCTAATAATATATCATCATTATTTACTTTATTATAATATTCTTTTATAGATAAAATGATTTGTTTTGATAATTCATTATAATTTGATTCCGTTAATTTATTAAATTTCATTCTATAATCACTTATCTGTTTATCATACTCACATTCATTATTTTTATTTAATTCTGTTTTTTTAAAATTTCTCAAAGATTCCCAATTTGTATAATTCTTTTGTCTTTTCTTTTTAAATATAGGTGTCTTGCTATAATTTGGCGCACCTACCTTACTAGCTAAATCATTTATAATATTTATAATTTTCTTATCAAATTCCAATATATTATATGTATTTTCTATAGTATTAAAATCGTTTAATGTATATACTCTTTGACTCATATCTATAATTACTTCTATTAATATTTTTATATCAATTTTAAAATATATTTAATGCTTCATAAAATTAAAATTGAAATGAACTTAAATAATAAATTATTAATTATATAATATGTCCTCTATTACTGAAGATAAAGAAGTTAATAACGATTATATACCCAATTATACTATCACTAATTGGGAAGATACAAAATTAGATTTAAAAGATAAGCTTTTACGTGCTATATATGCCCACGGATTTGAAAAACCTAGTTCTATTCAACAAAAAGCAGTTTATCCTATGACAAAATCATTATATAAATCAAAATATGGTATAAGGTCTAGAGATATTATAGCTCAAGCTCAATCTGGAACAGGTAAAACTGGTGCTTTTACTGTTTCCACTCTACAATTAGTTGATGAAACCAAGGATACTATACAAGCTTTAATATTAGCTCCTACCCATGAATTAGCTAGACAAATTAACAGTGTTATAAATTCATTATCTATATATTTAAAAATTAATACTGTTTGTGCTGTCGGTGGTATTCCTGTTGATGTAAATAAACAAGATATTAATGAAAAAAAACCTCAAATTGTAGTAGGAACTCCCGGTAGAGTTCACGATATTATTAAACGAAAAATTTTAAAAACCGATGATATTAAATTAATTGTATTAGATGAGGCCGATGAAATGTTATCGTCTGGATTTAAAGACCAAATGTACAAAATATTTTCGTATATGCCTAATAAAATGCAAATTGGATTATTTAGTGCTACTATGCCTCAAGAACTACACGAATTAACCAATGCTTTTATGAAAAATCCAACTAAAATAATAGTTAAAAGTGAAGATTTAACATTACAAGGTATTGCACAATATTATATCAATTTAGATGATGATAATATGAAATATGAATGCATTAAAGATTTATTTTCTGGATTATCTGTAAGTCAAGCTATAATTTATTGTAATAGTGTTAATAGAGTTGACGACTTAACTGAAGCTATGAAAGCAGATGAATTTCCTGTTGAAAAAATACACGGTCAAATGGATGGTTCATTACGAAAAAAAATATATAATGATTTTAAACACGGTTCTTGTAGAGTTCTTATAACTTCTGACCTATTTGCCAGAGGTATAGATGTCCAACAAGTCAGTATTGTTATTAACTTTGATATACCTAGAAATGAACATACCTATTTACATCGTATTGGACGTTCCGGTAGATGGGGTAGAAAAGGTATTGCTATCAATTTTCAAACAAGACAAGACCACAATAGATTACAAAAATTTCAAGATTATTATCAAACAATTATTAAAGAAATGCCTAGTGACTTTACTAATCATTTAACAAATATTTAATTCGTATCATTTCTATTTCAATTATCTTTATATTATTAAATGGAATCATATAAAGATAAAATCTATGAACAATTCAAAATTCCTATTAAATATATTCAACATAATACATTAAATAATTCTTTAATTAATGACCTCGAATTAGTTAAATTCAATAATACTGATAATAGCAATAATTTAATTGATATTAGCAACAATAATACCATTTATCATAAATATTTAGACCCAACTACTATTGTAGGAAAACATTCTGTTCCTAATATCATTGGTTATTATACTAATAATATCTCTTTTTTAAATCAAACCCAATATATTGTAGAAGATATATGTAATGTTGATTTTGATAAAGACTGTATTAATGATATGACTAATTTATGGTTAGAATTAGATACTTTTAAAGCTGATTTTGAAAATAAATTTCAATATATAGAATGGCAAAGACTTAAATTTCTTAATTATTGGCCTGCTTTTTTACATTTATTAAGTATATTAAACATTTCTAGCCCAATTATGCAATTGGTTGCTCCAATATTTATGTTATTACTTCCTTTTTTAATGTTAAAAGTTATTGGTAGTCAAATAACTATTAGTAATTATATTGATACTCTAAAAATAACTATAAGAAATAATCCTATCGGTAAATTATTATTTGAATGGAATTCTGTTTCCTGGAATACAAAAGGATATATATTATTTACATTAATTATGTATTTTTATAATTTATATTTAAATGTATTAGCTTGTCGTGACTTTTATAATAATGCAAAATATATAATAAATTCACTTAACAAAACAAAAAAATATTTAAAATATACTATTGAAAATATTGATCAATTTAGAAAAGTTATTAATCAACATTCTGAATATTCCTCATTTCTTAAAGAACTTGAAGAAAAATATGATTTAATTAAATACCATTATGAACAAATAAATTGCATACCTAGTAGCACTTTCAGTATTTATAATTTATTACATTTTGGAAATGTTATGAAATGTTTCTATCAAATTAATAATGATACAGAGTTTGCTGATATAATTGATTATACATTTGGATATAATGCTTATATTGATCATATTTTCGGATTACGACGTAACTTATTAAAATCTACAATAAATCCTATTACATACACTAATTCTGATACATTCAAATTAAAAAATGTTTATCATCCTATTATTAAACATAATGATGCTATTAAAAATGATATTGATTTAAAAAATAATATTATTATTACAGGACCTAATGCTGCTGGTAAAACTACTATTTTAAAAAGCACTATTATTAATTTAATATTTAGCCAACAATTTGGATATGGATATTTTACTAGTGGTAAATTAAATCCCTATAAATATATACATTGTTATATTAATATACCTGATAATTGTTCTAGAGATAGTTTATTTCAATCTGAAGTTAGAAGATGTAAATCATTTTTAGATATTATTGATAATAATCCTGATTCTAGACATTTTTGTGTATTTGATGAATTATATTCAGGAACTAATCCTTATGAAGCTATATCTAGTGCTTATTCTTATTTAAATCATATATCCAAAAATAAAAATATTAAATTTATTTTAACCACTCACTATATCAAATTATGTAAATTATTTAGAAAACATAAAAATATTAAAAATTATAATATGAAAACTAAAACTATAAATAATAATGCAAAATATTATTATAAAATTATTAAAGGAATTTCTAAAATTAAAGGCGGTATTGCTATATTAAAAAATTTAGAATATCCTGATTCTGTAATAAATAATGCTATTGAAATTATGAATAAATTATAAATTACTATTTCGTTTAATTAAAGACAAATTTATATATATTAGTATTAATAATATGCAGTTTTTTGATGAATCTAGAATGTTGCTTATTGCTTTTGCTTTAATGGGTATTGCCACCATTGCTTTGTTTTTTTGGTTTAAACAACGTATTTCTTTAATTGAAAATAAACTAGAAACTATGTTTCAACTTATCCAAAGTCACAGCGAAGAACCTTTTGAAGGAACTTTAGATGACCCAAATTTTACTATGACTGAATCAGTACAACATAATACAGAACAATCTAATGATAACAATTCTAATGCTTATGTTAATCGTAATTTAATGCAAGTCAGTGATGATGATTCTGAAGAAGTCAGTGATGATGATTCTGAAGAAGTCAGTGATGATGATTCTGATAATGAATCTGATAATGAATCTGATAATGAATCTGATAATGAATCTGATAATAAATCTGATAATGAAAAAAAAGTAGAAATGGAAGTTGAAAATGTTACTTTAAAATCATCTTCTTTAGAAGAATTAAAAAATGTTGAAATTGATAAAAAAGATTTAGTAGAATTAAGTTTTAATGTTAATAATGAGGATAATGAGGATAATGATAGTTTAGACGAATTAGATGATGATGATGATGACAATACTATTAAAAAAGTTAGTGTTGAAGAATTAACTAACTATAATATATTAAAAGTATCTGAATTAAAAAATGAATGTAAAAAAAAAGGACTAGAAGGATACAGTAATTTAAAAAAACAAGAACTAGTTGAATTATTAAATAATAGTGAATAAAAATTATATCTGATATTATTATAATGAGCTGGAGAACTTGTTATTCTGGATCAAATAATATACATAATAAATCACCCGCATTAATGAGTGATACTAGACAATTCACTAATTGGAGTTCTAATTGTTCTATTAATAATGATACAAAAAAAATGTTTAATATTAATAACAATTATGATTATAGACAATTTTTGATTAATAATGCTGAAACTATTATGAGTGCTAATACTATTAGTGCCAATAGTTGTTCATCAGACCCTTGTCAAAATCCAAACAATAGTCAACATAATAAACATTTATTTATTGACTGTAACGATTCTACTATGCCATATGGTTATGAATCTAGTGACCTAAAAAATTTATACTTATCTAGAAAAAGATTAGATCATAATATGAGAGGACCTATTTTAACTCAAGAACAATTACTAATCAGAAAAGCTAGTCAACAAGATAGTTCATCTGTTAGAAGATATATGAAAAAAGTTAATGAATTATAATACAATAATTTATTCATTATATAATAAATTATTATAGAATTTAAATATTATTACACTATAGTTATTATGATAATATTATCTATTGATGTTGGTATGAAAAATTTAGCATATTGTTTATTTCAAACTATTGAAAATGATTACAAAATTTTAAAATGGGATATTATAAATTTATGTAATGAAAAAAAATATATTTGTAAAGGTGTTAATAAAAATAATAAATTTTGCAATAAATCTGCCAAATATTTTAAATGCAACAACTATTACTGTAAAATTCACGCAAAAAATAAAAATTATAAAATTCCCAACTTTAAAACTTATTCACTTAATAAATTATCTCTTAAAAAATTAAAATCATTTGCTACTGAACACGATATATCATTTAATAAATTATCCAAAAAACAAGATTGCTATAATCAAATTATGTTAGATATTTCTAATAATTATTTTAATACTGTATCCAATGTTTTAACAAAAGATTTAAATTTAATTGATTATGGTATTAATATGAAAGAATTATTTAAGAAAAATTTTGATTATAATATTATTGATCTTATTCTTATTGAAAATCAAATTGGACCTTTAGCTTTAAGAATGAAATCATTACAAGGTATGATTATACAACATTTTATTGAAAATAATATTAATAATATTATTTGTATTAATTCTAACAATAAATTAAAAGATTTTTTAGTTAATAAAAAAACAACTTATAGCGAAAGAAAAAAAGAAAGTGTTAAAATTACATCTAATATTATTAATAATAATAATCTTTTAGCAAATTGGATTGATATATTTAATAATCATAAAAAAAAAGATGATTTGGCTGATTGTTTTCTCCAAGTTTTATGGTATTTTAATAAAAATTTAAAAAATAATTAATTAATTGCGCTGATTACTTAAAATTAAAAGTTCTATTTAATTCATAAGTAATGGATAATAATATTTCCGTACAAATTAACGAAATTGAACCAACCATTAATATTACCAATGATACTAATGATGTAATTAAAATTTCTGGACTAGATAGCGATACCACTAATAAGTCTGTTAATTTTGGTCCAGGAGCTGAAATGCTTATGAATCCTAATAGACAAAAAAAAGAAAATACTCCTGTAAGTGATATCGATTTAAATGATTTAAATGAATTAGATGTTGTTTCACTCGATATCAGTGAAAAAAAACCAAAATCACCTTCTAATAAAGATTTAAAAACATCTTTTTTATTTTCTGGAACTGAATCTGCCCCTTCTTCTAATAATAATAATACTGATATTCCTTTATCTAAACTAGATGAACCAAAATCTCCAGGACCTAGTATTTTAAAAAATGCTTCTCAAAGTAAAGCTACTACTGAAACTAAAGATGGATTCAAAAAATTTAATAATATACCTGTTAATCCAACAAAACCCCCTGAACCTGTTAAAATGACTGCTGAACAATTACTACGTGAAAAATTCAAACTATTACGTAAATTAGAAGATTTAGAAAAAAAAGGTATCAAATTAAGTAAAAAATATTCTATGGAATCAAATCTTCAAGAAATGAAAGGTGAATTTGAAATGATAAAAAATGATAGAGAAAAAAAAGCTAGTATAAAATTTCAAGGTAAAATGTTAATGGCTTGTATTAGTGGTTTGGAATTTTTAAATAATAGATTTGACCCTTTTGATTTAAAATTAGATGGTTGGGCTGAACAAGTTAATGAAAATATTGATGAATATGATGAAGTTTTCGGTGAACTACACGAAAAATATTCAGGTAAAGCTAAAATTGCACCTGAATTAAAATTATTATTTATGCTTGGTGGTAGTGGACTTATGTTACATATGACTAATACTATGTTTAAATCCGCTATGCCAGGTATGGATGATATATTAAAACAAAATCCTGAATTAATGCAACAATTTACACAAGCTGCTGTCAACACTATGGGTGAAAGTAATCCCGGATTTGGTAACTTTATGGGTGGTATGATGAATAATGTTCAGCCTCCTCGTGGTTCTCCTCCCGGTCCTGATGATTACAGTAAGCAAAATGTTCCTGAAATTCCAAAAGAATATACTTCTAGACCTGATGTAGGATTTAGTAGAGGAAATGCTGATTTTGACGATGCTGTTAATATGGAATCCTCGAATAATTATACTCGTAGAGAAATGAAAGGACCTAGTGACATATCTGATATATTATCTGGACTTAAAACTAAAACTATTAATCTCAAAGAAGAAAAAGAAGGTTCTACCGTAAGTGTACAAGAACTTACTGAACTTAATAATACTGATTTATCTAGACGTAGTAAAAAAGGTAAATCTAAAAGAAAAAATAAATCCGATAAAAGTGTTATTAGCTTAAATATTTAATTATATATAAATTTATTAAATATATATATAAATGGTTTTAGGATTTATACTATATGAAGCCGTAGATTTATTATGGAATTTTGGCGGTATGACTTATAGAGGTGGCAAACTAGTATATAATTGGTATTATGATATTCCTTCTCCTGATGATATTGAAATATATGAATTAAAAAAATTAAATGATAGAATTGCTCATTTAGAAAAATTAATTCAAAATAATCATATCCAAGCTTTAGATGACCACGAAAAAATTTCATAATTTTCTTATCGTATTATCCATTATATAATCAACTAAATCATCTATTGGTTGCATTATAAAAAATATTGATAATATTCCTACTATACTAGGTAAATAATCTTTTAATATTTTATATCTATTTATTATTTCTATATCTTTTATTAAATCTTTTGTAAAATAAACTATCTTATGGATTATATAACTAGGTATTATTATTGTTGCCAATGATTGCCATATTATTGTATCTATAAATTTTGATACTTTATTTTTTGCTTTTTTCGCTTTAATGTAACTATCATATATCATATATCCCACTGCTATAATATATGATGGAATTATCAAATATGGCAATATCGGTCTAAATGCTTCTCCCAATTCATTGCTATATCCCAAGTATCTTATATTCATATATCTTGTATTCATATATATTATTATTATATTATTATATTATATATGTTTGAAATGTTTGATCAATTTTTTTCTCCTTTACCAGGTCAATATTGTGAAATTTATTATTGGTTTACCGTTATTGAATTCTTTATTTTAATTATTAGTATTGCCTACGTATTTTATAATATGTTTTTTAGTGGTAAAAAAGACAAATTAAGTTTTGGATTTATTCTATTACTTATTTCTCAACCTTTTGTTGGATATATTGTTAGCAGATTAGAATATTCTATCTGTATCAAAGCACTTAATTATAAAAAATAATTTATAACATAATGATATTTATATGTTATAAATAAGAATTTTTTTGTTACACAACTTTTTTCCTCTCTAAAAAAATAGAGATTGATTTCAAAAAGGGAGAGAAAAGTAATGCTGTGTCTATCGTAAAAACACCCAAAAATATTTACCTTCGTCTACTTTTCCTTCTTCTTCGTCTACTTTTCCTTCTTTTCCTTGTTTTTCTTTTTTTTCTTCCACCACCTTGTGATATTGGAAATATATATTCTACTTCAACATTATTTATACGTTGTCCAGGTATTCTATAATTACCATTTGGGTCCATTTCTACATCATATGTATCGTATTTATTTACAGCAAAAATTTTTGCTTTATATGGTTTATCCCAATCTTCTTTTTGAACCATTACCATGTCTCCTCTTGAAAATTTAATATCTATATCATCTTCTATATCCCAATCTCTCCAAGAATCCCAATTTTTTAAATCATTATTTGATATTTCATTCATAATATTTCCCATTGATTTATTTAATGCATCTTTTCCTTCTTTCACCATTCCTGTAAATATTTTTTTGATTTCTCTTTTATGTTTACCACACCCTAACCAATAATCAGCATTTTGAATAATATCACCTGTTATAGTTGTTGTTGGTTTTCTTAATAATATAAATATATCTTGGTCTATATTATAATATTCATTTCCTATTTGATCTAACAATTGTTCTGCTGCCGCTGATTTATTTGCTTCCATATTTTTCGCGTCTGCTTCTGCTTTTTTATTTACTTTTGGTTTAATTTGACCATCTATATTAACACTCCCTATTAAAAATGGATTTTTTGGATCTGGACGTATTAATTTATTTGTATCCATTGATTCAACATTCTTTCCACCATGAATTCCTAATATTTGTTGAGGAAGAAATTTTGTATCTTCTGGTAACAATATCGCTAATTCTCTATTTAACTTTCTCTCTAAAAATGAACGTTCAAATTCTAATAAATTTTCTTTTGCTTTATTTTTATCATTTCCTGACGTTTTCTCCCTTGTTTGTTCTATATCTTTATTTTTTGTTGCTTTGCTTTTTTTCATTTCTTCTACTAATTTTTGTTTTTCTAATTTTTTTATTAATCGTAAAGATCCCTCATTTGATATATTAATTGCTTTTGACGATCCACTTTTTTCCAATCTACCAGCATATTCTTTTTCATCTATAATATTCAATAATTTTATAGTATCATTTATCGCATTTCTATTATCTTTATGCATATTAGTTAATTCAATAATAAATTTTTCTTTTGCCTTTTCTGGGTTGTTATTTCTTTCTTTTAATTCATCTTTTATTAATTTTATAAGTTTATCTATTAATTGTACTTGATTTGAAGCTAATGTTTCTTTCAAAGCAGTATATTCCTGTTGATTAAACAACAAATTATATATATTTTTTACTTCTGCTTTTATTTTTTCTTTTCCTTCTTTTTTTACTACCCTTTTTTGTTCTCTTCTTCTATCTTTTACTAATTTATTATAATATTCTCTCCACCAATTAATACAAATATAAGTCACGTGATTTGGTATTTTTTTTAATAATTTTCTATCTTTAACTACTATATAATTCTTTTCTTGACCAAATCCTGCTCTTATTTTTCTTACAAATTCTATTTTATATCTAGTATCAAAACTTGCTTGCATCATACCCGATTGTAAACCTGACAATTCGTCACCAGGTCTTACTACTTCTTTTACTACTGCTTCTTGTCCCTTATATATTACTCTATCATCTACATCTATTCTATCAGCAGATTCTCCCATATTTTTTTTATATCTATCTCCTATTTCTTTACCTCTAAATATAAATTTCTCATTACCTGAAAAATTTGTTTTATAATGCCATTTTATAGCATATCCAATTTCTCCTTCTTCGCATCTTAATTTTGTATTTGTTTTATCTGTTCTTATATTTCCTTTAATTCCCATCATTTGTGCCATTGCCATCCTATTTTTAGTATCCATATTCATATTATAAATAAATGAGATAATCTATTTATAATAATCCCGATTTAAAATTATTCATATTTCTCAATGATTCTCTTTTTATATCTCGTTTCTTTGCTTTTTCCAATAGTTCTTTTGCTTTATTTATTTCTTCTTCTGTTATTTCACCATCACCATCTTCATCCAATATGTGCATAAACTGTCTCATAGAGTGTGGTATTATACATAATGAACTTTGTTCGTTTAATAAATGATTTGCTAATACATGGAATACTGCTGTTATAACTAAAGCTGTTATTATATCTTTAGTTGCCATCCAACCTATTGCAAATATTAATACTTGTTTTGCTACATTATTTCTTAAATATTTTTCTTGTGCTTTTGTTAATTTTATATTAATATATTTTGAACCGATATTCAATATAATCATTATTAAACCAGCGAATAATTTACTGTTGTTTAAAGAACCTAAATAGCTTCCTATAACTCCCATAATTCCTGTTGGTTTTTTTTCTTTTACTACTTTTTTTTTACTCATTCCTATTAATATTTATATATATTTTTTTTAATATAAATATTAATTTATTCCATAGTTGCCGACATCTTTGCTTTCTCTGCTGACAATTTCAAATCACGGTCTACGTCACTTACATTTCTAAAGCTTATACCAGGTTCAACTGAATTAACATCATCTAACGCGTGTAATCCTAATCTTTGTCTTTTTCTATTTACAAATCCCTCTTTTTTACGATATTTTTTTGATTTCTTTTTTGCACAATCAGTGCATAATCCTTCTTTCTTCTTATCTTTTTCTATTTCTTCTTCTTCACTATCTTCTTCTTGTTCTTCTTCTTCTTCCTCTTCCTCTTCCTCTTCCTCTTCATCATCATCTTTATCTTTTTTATTTCCTTTGGCTCCTTCTCTAACTCCACTACCTGAATCAAATTTAATTGAAAAACCTTCACGTGAATTATGTAATAACAATACAAATATTAAAGATAATAATAATCCTTCGGTTGTTCCTACTTTCTTCATAACAACTACTATCAATACTAATAGCGCTACTTTACCTAAAGAATTATCTATTAAATTTAATAAAAAGGTTGGTGTTTTGTAAAATAATACAACCAACAAAGATAATAAAATAATAGCTATTGGAAATTTCATTCTATATACATAAATAAATATATATTTTTCAAGTTATTCAAAATAAAATATAATCTATTATTTTTATAAGAATGACTTCATTACATAATTTAACATTTTCTGAAATAAATTTTGATAATAATAATAAGAAAATTAGAAAAAATAAGACTTTTAAGCAGAGAAGACGTAAAGTTGACCAACGTAAAGTTGAAAATTTCCTAAACAATCTAGAAAATTATGATGAAGATACACAACCAAAAGATTACAATGAAGAAGAAGGTGAAGAAGGTTTAGCAGATTTTAAGCCTCCGCCATTACCTAAATTAACAAAAGGACCTACTGATGATATGAAAAAACACGACCCTCAAAAAGATCCTGATAAAGCCAACGATATGTTGATTGAAAAAGATGAATCTGTTACACCTGAAGGATATGATAATATGGTTACTGATAACTATAAATCTTATTATGACAATTATATTCCTTATTATAATAATCCTTCCAACAATAATCAACCTGTATTTAATAATAAAGATGAATTAATGAGAAAATTAAACTATCTTATCCATTTGATGGAAGAAAATAAAGATGAAAAATCTCAAAATGTAACAGAAGAATTAGTTTTATATTTATTTTTAGGAGTTTTTGTTATTTTCGTTGTTGATTCATTCGCTAGAGCTGGTAAATATACACGCTAATTTATTATTATCACTTCATTATTCGTCTTCGTTTTCATCGCTAAATTATAAAAGTAATAAGAACCTATGGTTTTTATTTCTTCTTTCCATTGTTTTTTTATTATTTTTAATAAAATATCATTATCTGATATTTCTTCTATTGTTAATAATTCAAAATTATTTTTTCTGTATATCTCTCCTATACTTATCAACATTCCTAATGTAAATATCTCTTCAGATGTTTTATTGTATGATGCAATTAATTCTATACTTTTTTTATTATGATATGTAGTGTGTGAATTTCTAAATACATAAAAACATACTACTTCTTTGTTTATTAAAACCATTTTTATATATAATTCTTCCCTATTACATAAATGTAGTATATTTGTTATATTTGACAACATTATACATTTAAATTTATTTTTCATTTCTTCAAATAAATATATTAAATCTGTTTTTGTTTGTTCTGTTAATGATATTACGTTTATATATGGCTGGTCAAATCTTATATTCTTATCCCATTGTTCTATATTAAATATATAAGTATCATAACTAACTAATGGAACTACCAAAGATACTGATACTCCTTCTCTTTTTGCTAATCCTACTACATATTTACTTTTATATCTAATATTAACATAATGAGTATACATCATTACCTGACCTATTCCTTGTTTTCTTCTATTTTTTTCTACACACATATAATCTAAATAACAAACTATTAATTTTTTATTATCTATTAAACATTCCAAGGGTCTTGATGTAATAGTTGCTATTAATTCTTTTTTATCAAAATACATTGATATATGACTATCATAATTGTGTGATTTAAAATAATTCATTATACTATCTTCTGTGGGGCTATATTTTTCTGAATCTTCTGATAAATAATCTTTTTTTATTAATTCTATAAATAGTGCCTTTTTTTCAGTATTTAATTGTGATATTTTATTAAAATATATAAATGGATTAAAATATTTATCTGCTATTGGCTTTGTTCTTTGTATTATAAAAGGTGCTTTCATCCAATAAAATATATTATGTGTATGAAATACAGGTTGTCTAGACCAAAATTGATATTTACCTTTGTAATATAAATATATTATCAATAAAATAATTATTAATATAATTATTATGTGTAATATCATAATAATTATATAGGTTTTTTCTTACCTTTTTTTACGCTTATGATAACGTATTTAATAAAGCTTCCTTTGCCGCTTTCTCCGCCGCGTACTGGATTTCACCCTTGATAATGTTTTTGGCACGAGATTCTCGTATTTCTCTAAGTATTTTTTTATCAATTTCATCTTCTAATTCCTTTTCTTGATCTTTCTTCTTCTCCTTACTTCTTTCTTCTCTCTTCTTATTTCTTTCTTGTCTCTTCTTATTTCTTTCTTGTCTCTTCTTATTTCTTTCTTGTCTCTCCTTATTTCTTTCTTCTCTCTTCGTTTTCTCCTTCTTCTTTGTTTTCTCCTTCTTCTTCGTTTTCTCCTTATTCTTTGTTTTCTCCTTCTTCTTCGTTTTCTCCTTATTCTTTGTTTTCTCCTTATTCTTAATCGAAGTTTTTGGCTTCTTCTTTTTCCATCTAAATAATTTTTTTGTTCTTGATTTTCCTTTTATAAACCATCTTTCTGGTATTAGTAAAGCATTATGCATTTCTTCATTATATTTTTTATATTTTTTCTTTGTGTAAAGTCCTCTAGGTAATGAAAACAAGTTACCAAGATTTATTGAACCAATAGAAAATAAAGGTTTACCAGGTTTTTTATCCCATTTTTTCTTTCTTTTATTAAATTCTTCTTTACTTTCTCTTTTTCTTTTAGTAATAATACGACTATTTACAACCCATTTACCTGCTCTTTTTTTTCTTGTTCTATTTTTTCTTGTTCGTTTGTTTCTTCTCTTTCTCATATTATAATATATTTAGAAAACATTTTAAAAATATTTAGATATATTTTAACAATAATTATTATATATGCTATCTAAAAGTAAAAATTATAAATCTTTATTTACTAAACAACAAAGAGTTGAAGAATCTTCTCGTATGTTAAAAAAATATCCTAGTAGAAGACCTATTATTTGTGATAGAAGTAGTCATCATAACAAAGATATACCTACTTTAGACAAACGCAAATATTTAGTTCCAGATGATTGTACTATTGGTGATTTTATGTATGTTATTAGAAAAAGAATTAAAATACCTCCAGAAAAATCTATTTTTTTATTTATTGCTGATATGAATATGGTTCCTATTAGTAAAACTATTAATGAAGTATATGATGAATATAAAGATGATGATGGTTTTTTATATATTACTTTTGCTGGAGAAAGTACATTTGGTTAATTTTTTTTAATTATATATTATATAATGCCT
>Ga0163109_10000825_pt1 | contig 24507 bp, 35 predicted proteins | sample CRUFie1St13metaG_FD_108704 | JGI IMG/M metagenome (GOLD analysis project Ga0163109, IMG submission 108704) | Marine microbial communities from the Costa Rica Dome - CRUD Field 142mm St13 metaG | ecosystem: Environmental > Aquatic > Marine > Oceanic > Photic zone | place: Costa Rica: the Eastern... | reverse complement strand
TGAAAAATCTGTAGATGGTGAGGCTTATGATCTTGAGAAATACGGTCAATACTTTAGACCCGCGGGAGTACAAGTGAGTCAAGTAAGTGTACCAACAGCAGACAGACCGGTTCCAGTTGAAAAAACTGCTGATCCAGTAAATGCAGAGGTAAAAGAAAGCACACCTGCACCTGAAACGACGGCAGAACCAACAACTGCTCCAACTGGCGACAGTGCCAAGAGAGCAGAGGACATCTTGAAACTGATTAGATCAAGACAACAAAAATAATACTGACATTTTACCAAGGCCTTGATATTGACTATTGAGGCCTTGTGTAATATAATAAAGGAAGAATTATGACAAAAGTATTTGACGCAACAAAATTTAGAAAGAGTATAACAAAATCTATACAAGGATTAGGAATAGGTTTTAGTGATCCAACAGATTGGATATCAACAGGAAATTACGCATTGAACTATTTGATGACCAGTGATTTCAACAAAGGAATTCCCCTAGGCAAGGTTACAGTACTTGCCGGTGAGTCTGGTGCGGGTAAATCTTACATAGCATCAGGCAACATTATTAAGAACGCACAGGATCAAGGTATATTTGTGATACTAATCGATTCTGAGAACGCACTAGACGAGCAATGGCTACAAGCACTTAACGTCGATACATCAGAGGATAAACTTTTAAAATTAAGTTTGTCTATGATAGACGACGTGGCAAAAACAGTATCCGAGTTCATGAAAGCATACAAGGACGAACATGCCGACAATAAGGAAGGTGCTCCTAAAGTATTATTTGTGATAGACAGTTTGGGTATGTTATTGACGCCAACCGATGTTGACCAATTTGAAAAAGGTGAAATGAAAGGTGACCTAGGTAGAAAACCAAAGGCGTTAACTGCCCTTGTGAGAAACTGTGTGAACATGTTTGGAAGTTGGAACGTGGGACTAATCGCAACGAATCACACATACGCATCACAAGATATGTTTGATCCCGATGACAAGATATCGGGCGGACAAGGTTTCATTTACGCAAGTTCTATTGTTATAGCAATGAAGAAATTGAAACTAAAAGAGGACGAGAAAGGCAACAAGATATCTGAAGTAAGAGGTATCAGAGCCGCATGTAAAGTAATGAAAACAAGATATGCTAAACCTTTTGAATCTGTACAAGTAAAAATTCCTTACGACACAGGTATGGATCCTTACAGTGGACTTGTTGACCTGTTTGAGAAAAAAGGTGTGTTAACACAGCAAGGTAATAGGCTCAAATATGTTGACAGCACAGGAAAAGAACATCTTGAGTTTAGAAAAGCCTGGACAGGTGATAAATTAGATATGCTTATGGCAGATTTTGATAAATTATCACAAGAGTCAGATGACGAAGTGACTGAAACCAAGGCTGAGAAAGATGATTGATTTGACACACGAAGACATCGAAAGGTTATGGAGCACACTATCCAACTATGTGCCTGAAAAACACAAGGCGGATGCCGCTATCGATTTCGTAAAAACACTCGAAGATATAGGAGTGGAGACAGACGAAATTAAAGCAAGTGGTGAGTTTGATCCAAAACTAGAGGAAGCCATCAACACTTTTTACGAAGAAGACGAAGAAGAACTTGATGACTACGATGATCGATATGAAGACTAATTGGTACAGCGAAGTAAGTAGAAACCTAGCCAGAATACCCGACTGCATAAATTACTACGATCAAGAATTAGAGAAAGCCAAAAAAGAGATACGTATCTACGGAAACTTGGAGAAAGCGTCAGCGGCTTTGCCCGGCATAGTTGAAGAACGTTTCAACCAACTTCAACAGATTGAAGCCATACTGAACTATCTCAATATTGAATTACGTAGGACAAGATCAAAATCTTTCAAAAAGTTTTTAGAGAACTACAACAGGGCACTGTCAAGCAGAGATGCTGAAAAATACACAGACGGCGAACAAGATGTTGTAGATATGGAAAAAATTATAAATGAATTTGCATTACTGAGAAATCAATGGCTTGGCATAACCAAAGGACTTGATCAGAAACAATGGCAGATTACTAACATTGTAAAACTGAGAGTAGCAGGAATGGAAGATGCCGACATCAAATAGGATTATATTAACAGACGTGGACGGAGTGCTACTTGAATGGGAGCACCACTTCACAAAATGGATGTTGCAACGTACCCTGTTTGACGAAAAAGGTGCAAGATACCATCCATACAGATTACTGCCAAACAAAGAAAACACCTACGAGATGGCAGAAAGATTTGGTCTAACAAAACCGGAAATAAGGAAAGAAATAAGAGAATTCAATAGGAGTGCTTGGATGGGCACACAACGTCCTATGTACAATTCACAAACATGGGTCAAACTATTGGCCGCCGAGGGTTGGACATTCATTCCCATAACATCACAGACTTCAGACAAACCTGCACAGGAGTTAAGGAAGAGGAGACTGGGAGAACTGTTTGGTGATCATGTGTTCACAAATTACCATATACTAGGTACAGGCGCTGACAAAGACAGTGCATTAGCAGAATTTCACGGTACCGGACTGTATTGGGTGGAGGACAAGCCTCACAATGCCTTAGCAGGTCTTAATTACGGTTTAAAACCTATATTAATAGACCATCCATATAACCGTGACTTTAATCATAAAGAAATCATCCGTGTAAATAATTGGCAAGACATACACCAAATTCTGTCAGGAAGAAAATGAAAATTTACGTAGGTTGGGACTCACGAGAAGATATAGCATATCAAGTATGCGAACATTCTATCAAACGTAGAGATCAAAATGCTGAAGTCATTCCCTTGAAACAAAACGATATGAGGGCACAAGGCATCTATACTAGAGAAAAGGACAAACTAGCATCAACAGAATTTACTTTCACAAGATTTTTTGTTCCTTATCTAAATGACTTCAAGGGTTGGGCGGTGTTTTGTGATTGTGATTTTGTTTGGAAAATTCCAAGCCACGAATTGGAAAAATATTGTGATAATTCAAAAGCAGTTGTTTGTGTGCAACACGATTACAAACCAAAAGAAACAACCAAAATGGACGGACAGGTACAGACAGTGTATCCCAGGAAGAATTGGTCCAGTATGGTTTTATGGAACTGTGAACATCCAAAGAACAAGATGCTTACTCCGGATTTTCTAAACGAACAAACACCCAAGTACCTACATAGATTCTCATGGTTAGAAGATTCAGAAATAGGATCATTGCCACACAACTACAATTGGCTTGTGGGATGGTACAAGGAGCCTGAAGATGGCAAACCAAAGATACTCCATTACACAGAGGGTGGTCCATGGTTTGATGGTTATAGAGACTGTGAATATAGCGACGACTGGAAAAAGGAAGTTATCAACTTATTTTCGGCGTAATGATTATTGATAAAATAAATCATTCAAACTATATAAAGGAACAAAACTTTTTCTATATAACCAACTTCATTGAACAACAAGTATTTGACAAACTGTATGAAAATCAAAACAATCTGCAACACTTCGTTTGGAAACAAATAACTGAGAGAATACATTACCCTTTCAAGTTGTACAAAGATATAGAACACTTTGATCAAGATCACGAAGTTATATGTTTACTGTTCTTCAAGGACAGGAACCAAAAAGTTCTCCGTAAGGACTTATCTCTCGACGATACTAATATAGTATACAATCAAAACTGTATGCTGATATACGACAATACCAACAAAAGACAATTTAGGATAAAGGGAAAGAAAGGATTTAACCGTCCGGTACTACAATTCAAAATTAGTAATAGCGAATATTTAAAATTCCTAAAGAGAGTTGTATAGATCAAAATCGTTGCTGTAAAATTTGTCAAAAATATTTTTTGTATCTTTTTCTAAAATATCAATTTCTGGACGATTATAATTCATCCTGTACTGCTGTTTATAATGTTTAAAATCCACATTGAAGCCTGGAAGGTCTAGTTCATTGCTTACGTAAGCACACATACTTTTCCAATCCTCATACTTGAATAACTTCACGTCTTCGTTTATAAAATTGTGTTGTGGAAGCAAATGATTTGCGTAATCTATGTGATTTACTCCATCTAATTGCTTCCTTATAAACTTATTAATACCTTTTTTAAAATTTACATTTTTAAATCTCCACACATACTCGCTTAATAATCTATGCCATGGATTACGTATCACTGCAAAGGCTTTTAGTTTTTTAAGATCAAAGAATTGTTTGGTATGCCAAATGTCCATATGTTGCGGAGGTACATTGCCACATTGTTTGACTGATCCTTTTCTCATAAATGAAACTAATCCGCCGTGTTGTTCTACGGCCTTACAAATTGAACTGCCACCTGTTTTAGGAATATGGATATGTAGTATTTCTTTTTTTATATGTCTATAGACTGGCATCAAAAGTTTCTTTTGCAATTCTCAACATTGGATAGTTAGGTTTAAATTTTTCATAGCCACTCGCATGACCAAAATAGCATTTCACACTATTTTTTTTGTTGTATCGCCAATCAAGTTTTTCTACTTTGACATTTGATTCAAGCATAGCATATATCAGCATTTCGTTGTCGTCACCTTTTAGATTTTTGTAATCTAAGTGTTTGGCCATTACCTGTGCTGATTTTTTTGTAAGCATAAACACTCCTGCATTGAATCTAGATTGTTGTAGCATACCCGGTTCGAACTTTTCTAGGCAGGTACCTTCGGCACGTTTTTTATGATATTGTATATTATTTTTCAAAGCAATTCTATCATGCACGGGTTTAAAACTTTCATCGTCTGGATATTCATCAAATACATTCGGGGCGTCCGGCCACACTATTACATCTGTATCTAGATACAAAATATGTGTGTAATCATCCCACCACTTTAAATTGAAGAACAGATCAAATCGTTCAAATGTTGGATGTATGAAATTTATTTTTGCTTCAGAAACAAGTTTGTAATCAATGTTGTATTTTTCCGCATACAATTTTATAGACTTCACGGAATATTCGTATAGTTCTTCATTTACACTAATTTGGTTGTAGGTAGGATCTGCATAATTTTTAGCGGGTACAAAAAATTGTACTATCAAAGGTTTCATTTGTAGTAGATCCTGTCTGGTGTGTTTTCTATAATTGGTAAAAAATTTAAACTTTTTACAAACAAATCCGCATCTGTTGTGTAGTTACTTACATATAAAAATTTAACATTAGACTGATTTTCATCATTTTTTCCCAAAGTTTTTGCCGCTCCATGCAAAATGTCTATCACGTTTGTAGCATCAACTCTGATCAGATCGAGGTCATTTATATCTAAAGAATCAACGGAAAATGTCTCTGGAGGTATTCTCGAACTGTTTAGCAGTTGTTGCCTAAAATCAATATTATTATGATGTTGTGTATTTTTTTCACAGCACTGGACAAATTTTTTCCTATCTTCAAAACACATTATTTTTTTGGCATAATTTCGCATACTTCTGCTCCATATTCCGTATTCGCCTTTTGTGTCTAACACCGTTCTAAATTTTTTATTCTGTAATTTACAAAACAATAACCATTGCTTCAATCCATCCGTGGATAAAACAACGTCCTCATCTGGTATCCATATTTCATTTATTTTCTGCATTACAATAGGCCCTTGTCCATTAATATTTCAACAGCCTTGCCATTGCTTATTTCTTCCGGTGTGAACTGCTGATATGCTAGACTATAGAGCCAATCCTCAGGACTTACATACAACGGATTTTCGATATCTGCCAAATTAGTATTAGCGATATGTGTAGCGAAACTTTTTTCATCACAAAACACAGGCTTGCCTGCACAAATGGCTTCAATGGCACTGATACTACAACTGGTGACACAACACCAGGCATTTTTCAAATCTTCTTCGATAGGTCTCTTGGCCTCACTTGGTCCTGATGTTCCCCTACCACGTGGCTTATGTCTTACTCTGATTTCTCTGTCAGTGTATCTTTTTATCTGCTCTATAGTTTCGTACAACCATTTTGGCCGATCAAGGTACTCATTTATTCCTGCACTACTTGGACATACAAGAATATAATCTCCCTGTAGATCAGGTGCTTTCAGGTTTATTCCAAATTTTTCAAATCTATCTTTATGACAGCCTTTTAAATAACTAACATGGATTGAATTTTTACAAATTCGCCAGTAATGATTATCTGGTTTCAAATTATTGTTGTCAAATCTGCCAAAATAAGGAGTATCTGTAAACCAGAAAGGATGCTTACGTGATTCTAACTTTTTAACCATTTGCCTGTTGTTGCCAACAAAACCCCAAAACATAGAATTAGAATTTGGTTCAGTTTCAACTGAATTGTTTAAAAACTGCACTTGCTCTGGCCATGACTTCTCAACACCGTTAAACACTTCCCATGCCTTGCTGGTCTTGTTGTTAAATGGTGCGTAGATCGTTAGCATCTATAAACTCTTTCAATTGCGTTGCCCATTCCTTATGTCCTTCTGTATTTGGATGTGGGTCGTCCTTATCACAATGTTGATTATTTTTGACAGTATGATCCAAATGACTCGTCTCTGATCGGAAAAATCTTTTCTTGTCTATTCTGTCCCATAACAACTGTATGTCTGGATTTTTGATATCTGGTTTTGATAATGTGTTATAAAAGACGTAAGGATATTTTTTAATTGTAAAAAAATCTTGTAGTGACAGTAAATGGCTGATCGATTCTATTTGTATCATGTGATCCAACTCCAATCCGTTCCTGAATAGATATTTGGTAAATTTTTCGGTTTCGGCATCTCTATTAGGATCCCAAGTCTTCCAGGTTGTAGTCATAGTTGGAAATTTATGTGCTTTATATCCGTCACCAGTTGGGAAGTCGAATCTATTTCCTCCGCTGGAACCTATTAAAAAAAATGATTTTTTTGCTAAGTCAGGAAACTTTTCACACCATGTCCTGGTAGTCCAATACAATCTCTTGTGGCCCCTACCACCATTTGCCATTTGACATTCGATGTCCATTTTCATTAATTTTGCAAGTTCCATGCCCACGTGGGTGTGAACGTTTTTCCGCGGACGAGTAGTCAAAAATGAACAACCGTTTATAAACAATCTGTCTGGTATCATGATATAATTATAGTATAATTATCGGCAATATGCAAACAGTTCAAAACATTTCAGATATCAAATATTTTTTACACCAATTTGAAATAATAGACGATTCTTATGACTATCATGTAAAATGGGCAGACCTAAGATTGAAATATGATTTTACCAGTATGCCAACGTTTGTGGCAGATTTTCACAACTGCTCAGTAACAAGTTTGCCTTTGCTTGTCACAGAGGACAGGAAACTTATCACAAATCATGTTTGGCCGCTTATATCAAAGTACAGGGAGAAGCCACATAAGGTACACAATCAGTTTACTAAATGGGACGACAAAGTGGACATTTATCTACCTCCTATAACCAAACAATTTCATGATGCCACATGGCTCTACGTTTGGTTACCCATTGACGAATACAGTGCAGAGAATCCATGGCACATATGGATAGATGTAATATCTAAATTTAGATTACTTGAAAAAAGGTGGGCAACTGATTTCACCAAGTACGTCTACATACTCTCTAATCCTAGCAAATACTTTGACAAAGTAATGAAGGAACTATTTCCTGAAATCAAATATTATGTGATGCCTAAAGACGAGACATGGAGATTTTATCATCTAGTGGTTCCGTCGATGAGTAATTATGAGGACGGAATACTATCTCCTCACATGCCTAAATGGTTGAGAGGATTAGGCAATGTTCTTTGTCCAGATCAACCTAAGCAAAATAAAAAAATATTTTTGACCAGAAAGGATGCATCTAACAGGAACATCACAAATCAAGAACAATTACTGATGTCATTAAAAGGTTGGCAGACCGTGACTTTGGACGGAATGACATTGAGCGAACAAGTAAAGTTATTCAAACAAGCATCGCATGTACTCGCCCCACACGGTGCAGGACTTGTTAACACTCTATGGTGCCAACCTGGAACAAAAATCTTTGAACTGCAACATATCGACTTTATTGGTAAAAAAGTATATCCAGTGTTGTCCAAACATCTAGACCTTGAACACAACGTGATCCTTACAAAAACTAAAAAAATATCTGGCACAAAACCAAAGAATAAAAAAGGCAAGGATATGGTTGATCTAGAAGTAGATATTCAGAATTTGATTAGACTTTTGGATTAAAATCAATTAAAATTGTATTATGTATTACACGGTAAAAACAGAAAGAGCAAACACTGAAAAATACATAGAAGCCATGAATAGAGGTATGCATGGTAAAATTGTAAACTATCAAACAGTGCTGGAATCCAATGACTGTGATAAGGTTGCATTCATGGGAGTATTGCGTGGCACGAATTTAGTTTACAAATGGGCAAACAAAAATAAAAAAGATTTTTACTACATAGATAGACCTTACTGGGGAGAAAGTAGGGGGACACCTTATTGGATGAGATGTGTAAAAAATGAACACGTCAAAACTAAACACGAACACAGGCCAGATGACAGATACAAAAAATATTACAAAGGCGATTCTATCAAGCCTTACCATAAGAACGGAAAATATGTTTTGGTAGTGCCGCCGAGCCACAGCATGGCTTTACATTTTGATGCACCTAATTGGTTAGAACAAACAATGTCAACATTAAGACAAAATACAGATAGAGAAATTATTATAAGAGAAAAGCCATACAATCCAAAAAGTTATATAGACGAACAAGGCAGAATGTTGCCGGGTCCTAGTGACAACAAGCAACCAGAAAAACCTTTTGAATGGGATCAGGTACACGCTGTGGTGACATTCAACAGTTCGATCACAATAAAGGCACTGCATAACGGTGTACCTTGTTTCAGCAATTTTGAGAACCCTTGTGGACAAATATGTGAATCAGATTTCAGTAAAATAGAAACTCCAATCTACGCCGATAGAGAGCCAGTGTTCTACAGCCTGGCGTATGGTCAGTTCACACAGGAGGAGTTTCGTAACGGATGGGCATTAAGTATACTAGATGGACGTTGAAATATTTAGAAGGACGGTGAAAGACCGTAGGCGTGGAGCCAGTTGGGAACTTCTCCAACACATGGCCGAAGGCATACGGGCGTGTGGAGACAATCCAGTCATGGTTAACGAACACATGACGGGAGATTGGAAAGAAAACGAAATGGAACCCACCGCCAAGATAGGTTGTATGTTTGGATATGGCGGCTCCAATCAGATGCATCACACTAAAGGACGTAGGAGAGATCTTGTAGAACGTGCTAAGAAGAAAGGCATTTATATTATTACATTCGATGGCGGAATACTTTCTAGTTTTGGAAATACTATCACCGATCCTAATCATCACTGGCGTGTGTCTTTATATTCTCCAATGAACAATGGCAACTTCTTATCTGATGACAGTCCACCCGACAGATGGGAACATATGAAAAAGATTTGGAATATAAAATACGAACCATGGCGTAAGTCAAATCAGGAAGATCCGATATTGTTCGTGTTGCAACCAAAAGACAACTGGAGTATGAATGAATTAGATCCAATACAATGGTTCAAAGATGTATACGACAAAATTCGTCCTATAACTGATAGACCATTCTTAATTAGGCCACACCCAAATCACATGGCACATATAGAAGAACGTATCAATGAATTTCCGGAAGATTGCAAAGTAATTATTGGACAAAAATTTTTTGCTGGAGACGAAAAAAAATACTACAGATTTAATTTCCAAGAAGCAATTGAAAACTGCCATGCAGTGGTTACACACAACAGCACTGCTAGTATTGACAGTTGTGTACGAGGGATACCAACTTTTGTGACATCTGATCTTGCAATCTGTTGGCCTGTTGCAAATAAAGATCTTAATAATATTGAAACACCCAAATATCCTGATAGAGATCAATGGGTATATGATTTAGGATATAAGCAATGGACAGAAAAAGAAATACGTAATGGCACAGTGTTCAAAAGATTTAAGGAAAGATTAAAAATATGACATACACTGTCAACGACAAGTGTATAATGTGTAAACACACAGACTGCGTAATGGTTTGTCCTGTGGATTGTTTCTACGAAGGCGAGAACATGCTTGTCATCAATCCGGACGAGTGTATAGACTGTGGAGTGTGTGAACCGGAGTGTCCAGAGGACGCAATAAGACCAGACACAGATCCAGAAGGAGCCAAATGGGTGGAGTTCAACGGCAAGTGGTCTAAGGAGTGGGCAGTGCTAACAGAGAAGAAAGACCCCATGCCAGACCATGAAAAGCACTCGGGAGAACCAGGAAGATTAGAAAAATACTTCAAGGACAAATAATGTGTGGCATATACGGAATAACAAATTACGATCCTGACTTTGTAAAAAAATTCATCGACACATGCAAACATCGAGGCCCTGACGGGTCAAATGTTTGGCACAACGATAACATAACCTTTGGGCATAATCTATTAAGCATAATGGGTGACCCGGGCGATGCAACACAACCATGGACTACTCCCAAAGGAAACAAACTGGTGTATAACGGAGAAATTTTTAATTATTATGAATTAAAGGAGAAACACAAAGAGTTTAAAGACACTACAGGTTGTGACACTGAATTACTTGCTTGGGGATTAGATACATTTGGATTGGCATTCATTAACGAAATAGATTCAATGCATGGATTTGCTTATTATAAAATCAAAGAAGAAGAATTATGGCTGTCCAGAGACCATGCAGGTATAAAGCCATTGTTCTATGCAGAGATAGACTGCGGTCTTGTTTTTGGATCTGAATTGAAAGGAATGTTGGATAAAGTTCCTGGCTCAAGAAAATTAGACAATCTTGCATTAAGTTTCATGGGAAAGACCGGTATAAATGCTTTGCGGAATACATTCTTTACAGGTATAAAAAAATTATTAGCAGGCGAAACACTTGTGTATGATTTAAAAAGTAAACAAGTAAAAAACACACATAGACAATATATCAAACCAACAGACAATAAAACTTTTGATCCAAACGAACTCCGAGAAGTTGCAAGGCAATCCGTAAAGATGTGTAGCATAGGTAGGAGAAAGATAGGAGTATTCCTAAGCGGCGGTTTAGATTCAAGTGTTGTCGCATACGAATTAATGAAAGTAAAAGGAGAAGTGAATTCGTTTACAAACAGAATGGATCCACCTGTTAAAGTTGACGAGGACTACAACGAAGATGCCGACTGTGCCAAAGTACTAGCCAAAGAAAACAACTTCAATCATAAAGAAGTCATGATTACGCCACAAAACTACATAGAATCATGGGCAGATTCTATTTACTACATGGAGCAACCGGTTTACAATCCAAGCATGTCGATGTACTGTTACACAAATAAATTTTTATCAGACAACGATATCGTTGTAACAATGGCTGGAGATATGGGAGACGAGGTACTAGCAGGATATCCAAAATATTGGAAAATGAAAAATCCAGAATGGCTGGAAAAACAAATAGGCAAAACTAAAATAGAAAATTGGGATGATATACTTAAACTGTGGATGAAAAGGATCAAACGTCCATTGCAACTCACAGATAATCCGTTGCCAGAATCAACATTGTTAAATGAATTCAAAAAATGTTATGGCGAGGAACTGTGGAATCCTGCTGATCCAATTGGTTCTTACATGGCGTTGGATTGTGTGGCACAGGTTCCTGAAGAGATGTTTAATCGAAACGACAAGTATGGAATGGCCTATGGCATGGAGGGTAGATTTCCGCTTGCCACAAAAAAATTTATGAGATACTGCATGAGCATACACACGAATACTAAAATGGGCAACGATAAAAGCGATACAAAAATTTTGTTTAAGAAAGCCTACAAAGGACACCTACCGGATGCGATAACAAACAAAGGGAAAACAGGATGGACAGTGCCTGTGGGCCATTGGCTTACAACCAACGTCAGTGATGGTCTTAAAAAGTTTTATACTGATGCTATGCAGAACAAAAGTCAACTAAATGTGATCAAGGCAAGCCAAAAAGCCGGCAAGGCACTGGTACCTGCTTGGATTGTGCATGATTGGATCAAGCGTTATAGGATGGAATATTAAATAATCAAAATGAAGATAAAAGTAATCACATCATACAAACCAGGATGTTGGGAACAATATGGTAAAAAAGGCATAGAATCAATGGCGGAGCAATTTCCACCTGAAGTGGACATAGTTGTGTATGCCGAAGAACCAAAACCAGCCTGTGACTATGAAAGAATTCAATGGATTGATCTTAACACGGCAGAACCGGAACTGTTCAAGTTTAAGAACAAGCACAAAGACGATCCTGTGGCCAATGGTGAACTGCAAGAGATACCAGGCGGCGTAAGGCGTCCAGCAGAACTACAGAAGAAAGGTGGCATGGACAAAAACAAAGGATCCTTTTTATGGGCGGCAGTGAGATTCGCCAACAAGGTATTCTGTGTTGTAAACGCTGTGAGAAATTCGAAAGACTATGATTATGTCGTTTGGATAGACGGCGACACATTTACTTTTAGACCCGTGCCAATGAACTTCTTTGAAAAAATGTTGCCAAAAGATACAATGTTGACTTACCTGGGCAGAGAAAATCCAAAACTAAACGATGGTGGAAAATACCCTGAATGTGGCTTTGTAGGATATAACATGAAACATCCTGAGATACAAAACTTTGTCAATGATTGGGAAAATCTTTACAAGACCGATAATGTATTTAAATTATTAGAATGGCATGACAGTTATGTGTTCTGGCACCTATCAAAAATATACCGGAAGGAAAAAAATATTCTCGTCAACGACATTGGTTACTGGAAAGGCGTTAAAGGACATCACGTTTTTGTCAATAGTGAACTAGGATTATACATGGATCACATGAAAGGCAAACGTAAGAAACAAGGTACATCCGCTAAAAACGATCTTAGAGCAAATCCAAATGCACCCGCGGATATTTTTGCTGTGGACTATTGGAAGAAAGTACCTCCAGCATAATGAAGTTAGAAGTATGGACATCAACCGGACCACTAAACAGTAAACCAATATTTGAGGCTTTCTTACAAAGTTTGCGGGACGCCGGCGAAGAGGTCGTGCTGAACACTGAATCAAATGCAGATGTGGCAGTGATATGGAGCGTGTTATGGCTAGGAAGAATGCAACCGAATCTTTCGGTATGGAGAAGATATAGAGAACAGGGAAAGCCTGTTATTGTAATAGAAGTGGGCGGCCTTAGAAGAAATGAAAGTTTCAAAATAGGGATCAACGGTATAAACAGAGATGCTGATTTTGCCAACAAAGAGTTTGACGACAAACGTTGGCCTTTATTCAAACACACCTTCAAACCATGGAATCCAACAGGAGAAATGATTGTCATTTGCGGACAACACGACAACAGCGAACAATGGAAAAATTTACCAAAGATGCAGGACTGGATTGAAAAACAGATAAAAGAAATCAGAATGTATACTACTAGGCCTATTTTAGTGAGGCCACATCCTAGAAATCAAATCAATCTCAATGCTGATAAATTTCAAAACGTTAAAGTCCGTTTACCCAAACGTGATTTTAAAACATACGATGACACAGATTTTAAGGCAGTGTTGTCAAGAGCATGGGCAGTTGTTAACCACAGTAGCAATCCAGCAATGGAAGCCGTGATAAATGGCATTCCTGTATTTGTATCAGAGTCAAGCCTTTGTCATGATGTTGGCAATTTGAGTTTGGCAGATATCAATACGCCTGCCATGCCAAATAGACATAACTGGGCAAACAAATTAGCGTACACAGAGTGGTTCAAGGACGAGATAAAAGCAGGATTGCCATGGGCCAGATTGAAGAAAAGATTAGAGGAAAAATATATTAAATGAAAACAATTACTATAGGAGGCAGGCAAGATATACAACCAATAGAATGGCAACCATACACCGGCGAGACCATTGTTGTTAAAACAATAATACGTAAGGGACAAAGAATACAGGAAAAAGGATATTACGAAGACAAAGTTAAGTGTAAGCCACAAGGAAACGCATATGTGATAGGCAATGGTCCTTCACGCCATGGATTTGATCTTCACAAATTGAAAGAGACAGGTCAAACATATGGATGTAATGCTCTTTACAGAGACTTCATGCCGGATTTCATTTTTTCTGTTGATACCAGAATGACCCAACAAATGGTAGCCGACGAAGTAGGACTTAAAACTTTTCATTATGCACCTGCGTTAGAAGTGAACAGGAAACAGAGCAAAGGTATGCTACATCTTATCCCACACAATCCTCATTGGATATCGGGTAACACTGCTTTTTGGACAGCAGGAGTACACGGACACAAAAACATTTACTTGATCGGTTTTGATTTTAGAGAATACGGAAAGGGAGAACTAAACAACATCTATCAGGGCACAGATAATTACGGAGAACGTAATGGCGGAGACATTTTTGAAGGATGGCTTAAACAATTCAGAGACATGCTGAAACTGAGACCTTATGTTCAATACACCATCGTGCATGATAATCCGCCCGAATACTTGAATCATCTACAGACAGGCACGGATCTAGGAAATAGTAAGATAATAACTTATAAAGAGTTTAACGATACAGTCTTAAACCACAAGACTTAAACTTATTTCTGAACGCATAAAAATTACTATTGTGATTAGAGTATGGGTCTTTTAAGACTTGCATTTGGTAAAGATGAACCATTTCGTGTGCAAGTGTTTCGATAAAGTCTTTCCATTTTGGAAATTTACAATGTAGTTCAATCCTATAAAAAACTTCTGTCTTATGATAAGGTATTACCCTTTGATCGAAAGTACCTTTTCTACAATGTCTGTTGTCCCAATCGGCTACACATCTTCCCCAGTCATGATGTAAATTTTTGATATGAATTACCACACCTCGCAATTTACCACCAAATAACATTGTGTTAAGTTTTCTAAACCAATGAGCCGCCATGACTGGAGTTGGTTTAAAACTTGTGACACTCTCTTTAACAGTCAGAGTTCTTGCAAATTGTTTTTTCAGTGTTTTTCTTTGACTTTTGCTACGCTTTTTCATAGGTTGACTAAAATTACCATTAATGCTATACTAATAATTATCTATAAATTAACGAATAATATGCACACAGATTTGCCAAAAACAATTAACGAAGCACTGAAAATATTAGCATATAATGATTATTTTTGGCATCAAGGACCAAAAACACCAAATTCGCTCATAAAACCTCACCCCAAAGACTATGAAACTGTGCATTCACTTGCTGATGCTCAATATGCCTGGACTGAGAAACAGGCCAAACTAGCACTTGTTATCCTCAAAAGATATGCTTCCAAGTTCGCCCAGCATGGCATGGACATCAAAAAATTATTAGATAATCCCCAGTATGATGAACCTTTTAGAGTTATTAATTTTGAAAAAAGTATTGAAAAAATTGTTGACGAAGAACAAGCAAAAATAGAAGTAAGATTTCCTTATCATAAAAAAATTATTTCATTGTTGCGAAGATTAAAGGACTATAAAGGATTACCTGGAAGGTATGCAGACTATAATGGAGAAAGTAAATTGTGGACATTTTTACACACAGATGTCACTGTTTACTACCTAACACTTATCGCCGTGCGTTATGATTTCAAATTTATAACTCCTGTACTGCTCGATGAATATGACGAAATCAGGAAACAAAAGTGTAATCATAAACGACCCGTAGCAAGGTTGATAGGTAATGATATAATTGTATCAGACGCAACGGAATCCTTTTATGAACATTGGAACGAACACATCAGACCACAACCAATGTTACAACAGATAGACAGTTTAAAAGAATTCAATATAAGCACAAAAGGAATAAAATTAGACAAGGAAGGATTAGATGTAAAAATTGCCTTGCATGAACACAGAAAAGCATGGATCAGCAAAAATGATTATTCAAGAGACCAAATACTAAATGCATTCAAAGAACTTGATTGCTTTCCGTTAATCATGCCTGTCAGTGGTGATCCATATACAATGACAGATGCAAATGACTGGCAACAGTGGTTAAGTGCTTTCGAAAGACTTGGTATAGAATACAAAAATTTAGCGTTTGGATTTGACATGAAACAACCAACTCGTCCTGGAGAGCATGACAATCCGATTATAGAAAAATGGACAGAGAAAATGGAAGAAGACAAATTTCAAACACTTTTTGAACTACATCAACTTACCAAACAATTCAAATACGTAGACAAAGAAACTAAAATAATATTTGTTAGAAACCGTATACCAAAGACTCTCATACGTTCTGGAATAAAACCAAAAGCATGTTTGATCGCACTTGGAGGCGGTTATTATGCCTCAGGCACAGATAATCTAAAAAGATATCTTGATTCTTTACCTAAAACGTTGTATTATAATGATCATCAACCTTCGAGTTATGAATGGGGTGAAAAAGTTATAATGAAACTATGAGTAGTTGCAAACTAGTAATCAAAGACCAGGTAAATGTAAAATTTGAGAATCTCGATCTTAAATGGCGACAACGCTTACATCAAAAATTCAAATACCAAGTACCATATGCATTCCATTTACCTTCGGTTAAACTTGGCAGATGGGACGGAAAGATCGCTTTCTTTGGATTGGGCGGAACGACATATCTGTATCTTGTTGACCAAATATTGCCAATACTAGAGGATGGTGGTGTGTATGTAGATCTAGACGACCGAAGACCAAAATCCGAATTAGAATTTACAAGAGTAAACAAAGATTATCTTTCACAAATAAAATGGCCCGATAATCATCCTTGTGCAGGTCAGCCAATAGAGTTGCGTGACTATCAAGTAGAAACAATAAACAAATTTTTGGAAGATCCACAGAGCATACAAGAGATTGCCACAGGAGCAGGAAAAACAATTATTACAGCATCATTGTGCAAATTAGTTGAAGACTATGGTAGGACTCTAACTATTGTTCCTAACAAAAGTCTAGTCACACAGACTGAGGAAGATTTTATTTCGTGTGAACTAGATACAGGAGTGTATTACGGAGATAGAAAAGAAGTAGGACGATATAACACAATAGCAACTTGGCAAAGTTTGAATGTATTAGAAAAGAAAGCAAAAAATGAACACAGTACAGAGTTCAAAGAATTTTGCGAAGGTATAAACACAGTCATTGTAGATGAGGTACACATGGCAAAAGCAGACGTGTTAAAAAGACTACTAACTGGTCCATTGGCACATTGCCAGATACGTTGGGGACTTACGGGAACAGTACCAAAGGAAGAATACGAATACATGGGCATAAAAGTATCTCTTGGTGAAGTAACACACAGAATACCTGCTAAAGAATTACAAGACAAAGGCGTCCTCGCAAATTGTCACGTAAACGTTCTGCAAACTTTAGACACATTACAGTTCAAAAATTATCAAGAGGAACTGAAGTGGCTAACTACGGATGACAAGAGAATGTCTTGGATAGCCGACACTGTTAATCATGTTGCAACATCAGGAAACACATTGATACTTGTGGATAGGATATCAGCAGGCGAACTATTACAAAAAAAATTAAAAGATTCTGTGTTCATATCGGGATCAACTAAAAATACAGAAAGGAAAGAACACTACGATGAAGTGTCTACAACACAAAACAAAATCATTATTGCAACTTATGGCGTCGCATCCGTTGGAATTAATATTCCTCGTATATTCAATCTTGTTCTTATTGAACCTGGCAAATCTTTCGTAAGGGTTATACAAAGCATAGGACGGGGCATCCGGAAAGCGGAAGACAAAGACAATGTCCAAATATGGGACATTACCAGTACTTGCAAGTTTGCAAAAAGACATCTTACCCAAAGGAAAAAGTTTTACAAAGAGGCAAATTATCCGTATAATATAGAAAAGATAGATTATGAAAATTCTAACACTTGAAGACACAACATACGCTTTAGAAAAAATACCGGAATGGGTAGACGAGAAAATGCGTTTTGCTGTATTGGATAATTCCGATCCGGCTAATCCTGATTTCTTTTACATTCCTTTAATATTCTTAGAAAGTTTCAATGCGCCAGCGGCAGTATTAGAGATTGGTGACTTCAAAATAAAAATGCCACTTGATTGGAAAATGTTAATAGGCGAACAAGGACAACCAGAGATGCATGTGCTACCAATAACAAGTTTGAATGACAGAGGATTCGATGCGTTCACTTTCAATCCACTATCAAGTTCAAAACCCGACTTCATGCCCATAGACGTTGTTGACATATACACAGAAGTAAAATGGTACTTCCCAAAAATTAAATCAGGACAGATGTTGGCGGTGCCTTTAAACAACGGACCAAAGCCGGCGTGTGCTTATTTCGTCAAGGATATTTCAAGACAATGCGAACAAGTAGATTATGGATCAGTATGGTAGACAAAAAACAATTAGATAGAATAGAAAAAAAGTTAGACAAACTTGACAAAAAGTTAGATGATCATATAAAAGAAATATGGAAAGTGTACGAGCCAATCAAGAAGATATTAGAAAAACTTGAAAGGTTTAGATTATGGTAGATAAAAAAAGGAAATTTTTTGAACTGCGTAATGGACTAAAGGCAGTGGACTACAGAAACAAAGACTACTATGATAGAATCGATGAGCATGAGAAAAGTTTATATTCTCCGTACATGCTGATGAGATACGTTTCATCCGTGTCTTCAAAAGATAAATTTTATGTCGAACATTATGTGGAAATGATCAACGAGTGCGTAAACAAACATTTGTTCACACTGTCAAGCAAACACAAAAAATTGTGTTGGATCCTGACTGCCATGTGTGGAGCACTACAACAACAATTTCATCCATGGATAAAACCAATGAAGCGTGTGCCAAACAAAAGTTTGAAACAACTTCAGCAACTGTACCCAAACATGAAAGAAAGTGATTTGGAAACATTAGACAGTGTAATCACCGACAAAGAACTAGAGGAATTATTGGAATCACATGGCATCAAATCTAAATAAGTGTACATACTGTGGGAAAGAATTCACACGTGAAAGAACTTTACAGGTTCACATGTGCGAACCAAAGCGTAGGCATCTACAAAAACATGAGAAATGGGTGCAAAATGCATTCCTAGTATTCCAACGATTTTATCAGATACATCAAAATAACAGCAAACCCAAAACATATGAAGATTTTTGTTCAAGTGCATACTACAATGCGTTTGTAAAATTTGGCCGTTACATGATGCATATCAACCCTTTGTATCCTGAAAAATTTATTGACTATGTTATACTTTCAAAGATAAAATTAGATCACTGGGCGAGGGACGATTTATACGAAACATATCTCGTTGATACCTTGAAAGTGGAGCCAGTCGAGACAGCATTACAGAGAAGCATCACTACAATGATGGATTGGGCGACCGAGCAAAACGCACAATGGTCTGACTACTTCAGATTGGTCAATACAAACAGAGCAGTACAACATATACAACAAGGAAAAATATCACCGTGGTTATTGTTAGGTTGCACAGCAGGCAAAAAAATGTTACAATCATTTAACGACGAACAACTGCAAATGACTGCAAAATTTATCAGACCAGAGTTTTGGATGCAAAAGTTTAAAAGTTATCCTGCAGACCATTTGTTTGTTCAGGAAACTGCCAAGGAGGCGAAAATTGAGTAGAGTAAAAGTTGAAATTGACGATGAACTGGATTTTGATCTCGAAGACGGAGATATGATATTGCATATCAAACACAATGGAGAAATTGGAAAGGTATGTATGCCCGACATGAACGCCGACGTGCAAAATAGTGTTGGATATAATAAAATGTTACAGGTGCTTGAAATATTGAAACCCGGCACTAAAGAAGAATTTATAAAATACCATGACGAGAAAAGAAAAGGAACAGTACACTAATGAAAGATCCAATGGGCCAAAAAGATTTAATGGGTGAAGATATTTTTGTGGTCGTAATTGCGTTGGCTTTTGTTGCACTCTGTATTACATTTGGAGGTTAAATGGGAAAGCATATCAAAACACAAATGGATATAAGATTTATCAATTCACTTGCAATTGAATTATATAAATTAGATCCAAACAACAAAGTTTTAAATGAACTAATGCATTTAAAAAATTATGAGGGTGGAGAATTAATGAAAACAATTAAGGATTATAAAAAACAAGATGCCTGATGTTGACATAGATTTTTTTGACAGAGACGGAGTACTGAAATTATTCAAACACACGCCCGCCACAATAATCAAGGAAGACAAAACAGAAAAACATAAAACAGGTGTGTACTTCCATGCTGTGCCAGAACATCCGGTAACCGGACACAGTTCATTGGATTATAAAAAAGCGGAAGACAGGGGATATTTTAAAATTGACATGCTGAATGTCAACATATACAAAAATGTTAAATCAGAACAGGAGTTGGTTGAACTGATGATACAAGACCCAGATTGGGACATGCTGAAGGACATCACAATAGTAGATCGACTGTTCCATTTGAACGGACATTTTAAAATTGTTTCAAAACTGGAGCCTCGCAACATAGAACAACTTGCGGCCGTACTTGCGATCATACGTCCTGCTAAAAGGCATTTGATGTACAAGGATTGGAAAGAGATACTGGAGGAAGTATGGGTGAAACCCACAGATGGCAGTTACTTTTTCAAGAAATCGCATGCGGTCGCATACGCACAAGCAATAGTTGTCCAGATGAATTTGATCACACGTGATAAATATAGTTTTGATGCGACATCAAAAATCTAAGAAAAAAATCTCCAAAAAATCCAAACAAAAATCCAAGTCTTCATATCGTTCAGAGTATGGAAGTTATATGCCTAATATGGGTTTGACACAACACTATATTACGACTGGTGCTGTACTTCCTGAAAAAAAGAAGACTAGATAGGTTTTCGTACTAATTGGATTGTTCTACGTTTCAGCCTCTTTTTTGAAATCTCAGATAGTTTCACTGTTGGTCCTTCCACAATTTGTATGTCTTTAGAATTGAGAGTGACCAAAGTTGATCTAAAATATCTAAAATCGCCTTTTAGAAAAATATTGATTGGCAGTTTCCTGTTTGATTCGTACCACCAAATCTCGCCACTTTTCAAAAATTTAATTTTGTCTTGTGGATTCATTAACCGTCCGTAATCGTAGAAACTGATCACATTGGTGTCTTGGTTTTGCACTATGCCCACAAACTCCATGTCGCCTTTACGTATTAGGCTTAAAAATGGAAATTTGTCCCTTAATGTCTTAAAAATTTCGTTCATGCTCTATCTATAAATACTGTTAAATATGTACTATGCAAACAGTTCAAAGGTATTTAATAGATCAGTTGGTAATTGCCTACATAAATGGTTATCACGGGAGGAATTCAAAAGTGTACGATAGACGTATAACACTGCACAGAGGAGCAAATAATCCTATAACTTTTACGTTCAAGAATGAGGACCAAAAGGCTCAGGATATAACATCAAAAACGTATGAATTTAACCTTGTGGACACAGAATCCAAAAAGTCCGTATTGACCAAAACATTAACAATTCTAGACGACGGATCCACTGTGAGCACCAAGGGTGACGCTAGTTGCACGATCACAGAAGGCGATCTATTGCCTCTTGATGCCAAGTTTTACAACTATGCAGTGCGTGAAGTTAAATCAGATGGTAGCAGAGAGGTTACATATTCAGATACTGGCTACTCAGCGGCTGGCACAGTTGAACTGCTTGACGGTGCTTTTCCAGAATTTGTGGCAAGTGCATCTATCACAAACTTTACCCAAACCGGAGGTCCTTTGCAACACACATCTAGTTCTGTTGATGCAAGGCCGGGAATAAACAACAACAAGGCATTGCACACCATCGCGATCTATCCAAGCACATTTAGTGGTAAATTGATTGTGCAAGGCACCATGGCAAGTTCACCAAGCGACAGTGATTACTTTGATGTTACATCAACAACGCTTTCAAGTGCTTCAACTGTATCAACATTGAACTTCACAGGTGTTTACCATAATGTCAGATTCTCATGGGATAACGACAGTGGTAATACTGGAACGATTGACAAAATCCTTTATAGACAGTAAAATATAGGGTATGAACCTGATCCAGTCTACTATTCTGACGAGCCTGCCTACGGGTAGGAAGAAGACCCCATCTGGATGGATAAGTTTTAACGCACCATGTTGTGTACACAACGGAGAAACTGCTGATAAGAAAAAACGTGGCGGAATAATGACCAGTGCGGACGGCACAGTGAGTTATCACTGCTTCAACTGTGGCTTCAAGGCCAGTTACGTTATTGGAAGAAAATTAACATACAAGATGAGGCAGTTCATGGGTTACATTGGCATACCTGATGAGACTATAAAAAAACTTGCTATCGAGGCAATGCGTGAAGAAGAAAATGACGTTAAGTACGAAAAGAAAAAATTCGTAACTTTCAACAAAAAGGATCTCCCAAAGAATGCACACAAACTAGATGTGTGGCTTGAAAAATATCTCGCAAACGATTTGACTGAACCACAATGGAAAAAAATTGATGCATTGTTGAAATATTTGGAGAAGAGGGGCATAGATCCAAGTTGGTATGACTTTATGTATTCGCCAGACAAAATGTGGGATATGCATCTGCGATTGCTTATTCCATTTTACTGGAAGGGAGAAATTGTAGGATCTACAGGAAGAATATTTGACCCAGAATCAAAAGGCGTCAAGTACTATACTGACGTTTGGCCAGGATATGTCTTTAACATGGATGCACAAGATTGGACTAGAAAATTTGTCATAGTCACAGAAGGTCCATTCGATGCCATAGCCGTTTCTGGAGTCAGCATACTTGGCAGTGAGATAAATGATACACAAAGAGAGTTAATAGATAATTTAGGACGACAAGTGATAGTTGTTCCTGACAGAGATGCACCTGGACAAAAATTAATCAACCAAGCACTAGAATTTGGTTGGAGCGTTGCATTTCCTGAGTGGGAAGATAACGTAAGCGATGTTGCAGATGCAGTTGCAAAATACGGACGTTTGTTTACAATGCAATCTATTCTAAAATCAACTGAATCAAACAAACTAAAAATTGATTTGAAAAGGAAAATGTATGGTTAGTTGGCATATAGAACCAACATCAAAGTGTGTGCTTGAGTGCCCGTTATGTGATAGGACAATATTCTACCGAAGATTTAAAAAAAGAGAATTGCATGAAATCAACATCAAAGACATTGTAAATTTTTTAGGCAAGAACGCCCAAGTAACTATGTGTGGCAACAACGGCGATCCAATATATCATAGCGAATTTTTTCAACTGTGTGAGAAACTGAAAGAGCAGGATGCAGTTATACACATCCACACAAATGCAAGTGGCAAAAATAAAACTTGGTGGAGCAACCTTGTGAAAATTTTGGATCATAAAGACAAAATTACTTTTGCAGTAGACGGCTTGGAGGATACGAACCATGTGTACAGGAAAAATGCCAAATGGCATACTATAATTGATGCGATGAAAATTTGTGCAGAATCGCCAATACAAACAGTTTGGAAGTTCATCATATTCAAACACAACCAACATCAAATAGACACAGCAAAAGAATATAGCATTGAACTAGGCATCGACGAGTTCCAACTTGAAAAAAGTGATCGATGGTTGGGTGACACAGACCTTATGCCAGACGATAAATTTGTCGATCAAAGGTACACGTATAAGAAAGATGTGGTAGACGACAAAAAGGTAAATGCAAAAATTGATCCTGTGTGCATGAAAGATGAAAAACCACAAATTCACTTATACATTGATAGTGCTGGTAATTTTTATCCTTGTTGTTGGCAAGGTTTGTATGGATACAGGCATAATGACATCTTTGATCCGAGAAAAAATAAATTCCATATCAAAAACTTTACTGCCGATACCATACTAGAACACCCAGAAGTAAAACAGTTCTTTAGTAAAATTTTTGACTATGAAAAAGTCAATAAATGTTGTAAAATATATTGTGGAGTAAAGAATGGCTGATTACAGTTTTGACGTACAAAAATTATACATAGAAATGATGCTGGCAGATGCAGAGTCATTTGCACGAGCACAAAACATATTCACACCCGATTCGTTTGATCGTAAGTTGCAACCAATCGCAAAGTTTATAAAAGACTACATGGAAGAATACAAGGTAATGCCTGATGTTGAACAGGTTAATGCCAAACACGATATCAAATTGAAATCAGCAAAAGATTTAGATCCTAGCCACTTTAATTGGTTGCTAGATGAATTTGAAACGTTTTCAAGACACAAAGCACTAGAACGTGCAATCTTACAGTCAGCAGACTTATTGGAAAAAGGTGACTATGCTCCTGTTGAGGACATGGTCAAAGATGCAGTGAGTGTGGGACTGACAAAAGATCTTGGTACAGACTACTTTGAAGATCCAAAAGGTAGATTGGAGAAACTTAAAAACTCCAATGGACAAGTCAGCACAGGTTGGCCAAATCTCGACAAGAAACTGTTCGGTGGATTTAACCGAGGTGAACTAAACATTTTTGCAGGTGGATCAGGC
>Ga0163109_10000824_pt1 | contig 24529 bp, 20 predicted proteins | sample CRUFie1St13metaG_FD_108704 | JGI IMG/M metagenome (GOLD analysis project Ga0163109, IMG submission 108704) | Marine microbial communities from the Costa Rica Dome - CRUD Field 142mm St13 metaG | ecosystem: Environmental > Aquatic > Marine > Oceanic > Photic zone | place: Costa Rica: the Eastern... | reverse complement strand
TTTTCAGTCGCTTTCATTTGGAATGCGGCGCATTGGATGGATTCGTTTTTGGTTTCAATCCATTTTAGGTGTTGTTGTTGCAGCTGTTTTGCTTTTTTCAAATGTTGTAAATAATAGCGAAGGGCAGCTTGGTTTAAGCCCTGGACTATCACTTACTACAATTTCTTTAATTCTACTACTTTTAAGTTTATGGCAAGGTTGGATAATTGTTAGAACTGGTAGAGCAATTGGGAGCAACGCTAGACCCTCAAGAGGACAAACTAGTAAATTAATAAAGAGAGGATTAGTTGTTGATTTACTAGGAATTTTGTTTGGGTTGATTGGATATCAAGCATTGATGGGTGCTCTATTTATACAAGCATCGTCCCAAACAACCGGACAATTAATAACAGCGACATCTGATATACCAATTACTGGGCTTGAAATTTTATCGGTTCTAAGTAACACACAAGTTATTGCCGCCCATTTTTTTGGACTTTGCTTTTCTCTCTGGCTTTTAAGAAGGATTTACAAATGAATTTTTGATTTTAGGCAATAACTCCAAACTACCTCTCCAAAATAAATCTGGTTCAACAGGTGTCAGTGATATTTTATTTTCTTGTATTTGAGAAACGTCACTGGGCCAATTTCTTGGACCATAACCTTTTGATTTAAGGTCTAAAACTACTTCACCTGCTAACCAATAATAATCATCACCCCTAGGATCTTCACGTTTAGAAAATTGATTCTTATATTTTCTAATCGATAACCTTGTCCATGATAATTCTTTTATTTTGTTTTTTTCGCAAGGGGGGATATTTAGATTTAACAAAAGTGAAGGTGGCCAACTATCTTTAATTGCTTGTTCGGCTATATTCATAGCAATTTCGCCTGCAAATTCAAAATTTTTCCATTTAAAACTAGCAACACTTATTGCCATGGAGGGAACATTTTCAAGAGTTCCTTCCATGGCTGCAGCGACAGTACCTGAACAAAAAATGTCTGTTCCCAAATTTGGCCCATGATTTATTCCTGATAGAACTAGATCAGGTTTATCAGTTAAAAGTTCAGAAAGTGCTAATTTTATACAATCAGCAGGCGTGCCAGAACATCCCCAAGCTTTGATACCCTTCCCAAATAATTCGTCCGCTCTTTCCACTCTTAATGGAGATTGCAAAGTTAGTCCATGACCAGTAGCCGATCTCTCTTGGTTAGGACAAACTACTGTTACCTTATGTCCTCTCTTCTGTGCTGACTTTGCTAAGGCTCTAATTCCCTCTGCAAAAACACCGTCATCATTACTTATCAATATATTTAACGATTCCATTAATCAATACATTTTATTTATGGACGATATTTAAGTAAACTAAGTGAATACTTATTTTTACTATATCAGTGAGTCAAAGCGAATCATTAAATCAAATTGAGGAAAAACTAGATAATCTTTCTCTAACAGCAAAAAATAATATTGATAATGCCAATACTCAAGAAGAACTGGATAAATTGAGAGTCTCATTACTTGGAAAAAAAGGTGACTTATCTATTGTTTTGAAAACTATGGGTCAATTATCTGCTGCTGATAGGCCATTAGTTGGCCAGAAGGCAAATTTGATAAAGATAAATTTGCAGGACAAAATAACTGAAAGAAAAAATCAACTAAAGAGAAAAGCCTTAGACCAGAAAATTAAAAACGAAAAAATTGATGTAACTATCCCTTCAGTTGGAACACTTCATGGAAGTAAACACCCGTTAAGTTCAACTCAAGATGAAATAATAGATATTTTTTGCGGTTTAGGATACTCAGTAGAGAGTGGTCCTGAAATAGAAACTGATTTTTATAATTTTGAGTCTCTTAATATACCCAAAAATCATCCAGCCAGAGATATGCAAGATACTTTTTACTTAGATGAATGTCGACTCTTGAGAACCCACACTTCACCTGTTCAAATAAGATACCTGGAGAATAACCCTCCTCCAGTAAGAATAATTGCTCCAGGAAGAGTTTATAGAAGAGATGCTGTTGATGCTACTCACTCTCCAGTATTTAATCAAGTGGAGGTTTTATGTATCGACCAAGATATTGATTTCAGCCATTTAAGAGGAACGGTTCTTTCTTTTTTAAAAACCTTTTTTGGAGATATTCCAGTAAGGTTTAGGGCCAGTTATTTCCCATTTACCGAACCTTCAGCAGAAGTTGATGTTCAATGGAAAGGAAAATGGTTAGAAGTAATGGGATGCGGAATGGTAGATCCAAAGGTTTTAGGGAAATTAGGAATAGATTCTGAGAAATGGACTGGATTTGCAGCTGGCTTAGGTGTTGAGAGATTTTGTATGGTAAGGCATCAAATTGATGATATTAGAAAATTTTATACAAATGATCTTAGATTCTTAGAACAGTTCTAATAGAATCGAATTTTTAATTAGGATTGTCCAGCAAATTAGTTTAAGATGGTAAAAGATTTTATATTTTGATTGGTACGTAAAGCAGGACTAATCGTTAATGATGGGAAAGAACTCGCCGTTCAGACTGCAAGTTCTGTTGAAGAAAAATTGAAGAAATCCAATTTTGAAGTCGTAAGAGTGAGTAGCTCTGGTGGAATGGTTGGATTCGCAAATCCTGATCAACATGTTCGCCCATTGGGATATATGAATTGTGTCCCTGATGGGTTCGATTCATGTATGGAATTCGCAATAGTTCTTGGTGGAGATGGAACAGTCCTTTCAGCGGCAAGGCAAACAGCACCTGCTAAAATTCCCATCCTTACTATTAATACTGGTCACTTGGGATTTCTTGCAGAGGCTTATTTGTCTAACTTGAATCAGGCTATTGATAAAATCATTACTGGAAATTGGGAAATTGAAGAAAGAACATGCTTTATAGTTAGCGTTATGAGGAATGATCAAAGAAGATGGGAATCTCTATGTCTTAATGAGATGGCCCTTCATAGAGAACCTCTTACAAGTATGTGTCATTTTGAGATCTCTATAGGACGGCATGCTCCTGTAGATATCTCAGCTGATGGTGTAATTTTATCTACTCCAACTGGCTCTACAGCATATTCTTTGAGTGCTGGAGGTCCAGTTATTACTCCTGATTGTCCAGTTGTGCAATTAACTCCAATTGCTCCTCATTCATTAGCATCAAGAGCACTGGTTTTTAATGATTCAGAGCCAGTAACTGTTTTCCCCGCAACTCCTGAAAGATTAGTAATGGTTGTTGATGGAAATGCTGGTTGTTACGTTTGGCCTGAAGATAGAGTTTTAATAAGAAAAAGTAAACACTCAGTAAAATTTATTAGACTTGAGGATCATGAATTTTTCCAAGTCTTAAGAAATAAACTAGGTTGGGGACTACCCCATGTAGCTAAACCCAATAAATAATTATTGTTTACATTTTTTTTTCCCTTTTAATATGAAAACTGGATTATTTGGTTCTAATCTTATTCCCTCTGAGATACTTAAACTTTTATAAGTCTGAATCAAATTTAAATTTGTCTTAAAAAATTGATCTTCCAATTCCATTTTTAATTTTTTTATAGTCTGAATATCTATTATTGGAATAATGATAATGTCTCCAATATTCATAATTTGAGCCATCTTTTTTATTATTAAAAGTTTCGTTTCTTTATCACATCCTCCAATTACTAATCTATTAGGTTTTTCTGAAGAACTAAAGTTTAAAGTGTTTAATGTATTTTTTATATCTTCCTCAAAAATAAATTTTGGTTTAACACCCAACCTTTTTGCGTTTTCTAATATTAGCGCTTTTGATCCAATTCTCTTATCTATACAAAATAAATCCAAATTTGGCCTTAGTTTTAATGCCTCTAAACCAATTGATCCACAACCTGCTCCTATATCCCAAATAACTCCACTTTTTGGGAGCTCTAGATCAGCTAAGATTTGAATACGAACTTCCCTTTTTGTTAATAAATTAGGTCTATCTTCAAAAGTTTTAAAAGTAGTATCATCGATTCCGAAAAGAGGAAGATTATAGTTTGAATAATTTTGTGTTGTTTTTGTTAAAACAACAATATTCACACTCGATATATCAGAGGGCAATGACTCTCTAAGATTTAATTTCCTTATTTTTTCATTATCGAAACCGATCTCTTCACAGAGCCAAAAATCATAAAAATCAACCAAATTTAATTCTGATAAGTTTTTTTGGATTATTTCTAAACTTTTTTTATTTGAATCTGTAATAACAGCTAAATTCGAAGGCTTATTTTTAAGAGCTTCAACTAACTTCGTTGAATCTCTTCCATGAATACTTATATAAATAGCATCTTGCCAAGGGATCTTTAATTTATTAAATGCTAATTGGATGCAAGTGTTTGAAGGATAGAAACTTAACTCATTTTTAGAAAAGTTTTGTAATAGTATTCTTCCAATACCAAACCAGAGAGGATCTCCTCTTGAAATTAAAATAATATCAGTATTTCTAGATCTAAGCCATTTAATGAGTTCGTTATTACTTTCGCTAGCAAAAAATAATTTTTTTTGTTCTGAATTATTTTTACTCCATGATTTAATTTTTTCGAAATATGGATTTGGAACTGCAATATTAATCGTATCTTTAAATAGATTTTGTAATCTGTAAGGCAAATCTTCAAATTTGAAGGAATTAATCCCTATTACATGTATTTTTCTATTTATGTTAGTCATGAATATCCACTGGAAAACAAATCTATTTGAATGTTTTTTTAAATTATCCTATTATTATCCGAGTTATAATAGTAAATCAATTGTCTGAAAGGAGAAAGAGATTACATGATTTATTGTTAACTCTAATCAAAAAAGATAGTGAATTTGAGCTTATTGAAGAAGATTCTAGCGATTTAACAACTGGCTATTCTGCAAGCAACAATTTGAATTTATCTCAAGTTATAGAAAAAAATCGTAAAATAATAAAAAGATATCAAGCCATTGTGAGATCGGCTGTAACTCTTGACGCCCTGATGGATTCAGAAAATGAAGAAAATTACAAAATTAAATAAAAAGATTCGTGTTGAATTGATAGCATCCTTAGTTTTATTTCTATCATTCTTTTTTAACCCATTAAAAGTTTATGCCGAAATTGCAGAAACAGAAATTAACGGAGAACTTATAAATGCTAGTAGTGAATTTTTAAGAGACTTGGACTTTGAAACTTGGCAATTAGTAGCTTATAAATCACCTCTCTTTGAAGATAAATTGATATTAAGAGTAATAGGATATCCAGGTAATCTTAGGATTGACCATCCCACTGAATTAAGAGTTCAATCTGGAAGAAAAGAGTGGCTAATGGATGATAAAACATTACTAAACCAAGAATTGGCAAATGATGGTAGACAAGCAGCAGCAGAATTTGATCTTGATGAGTTGATTCAAAATATTGATAAAAATAGACCATTGAGATTATCTTTATCTGGTGTGTTTTCCGAGTTACCTGTTCCTCCTTTCGTTGTTAAAGAATGGAGGTCACTTAATTGATTCTCAATAGAAGAAATGTCTGAAAAAAATGTAATCCATACAAAATGGATGAAAAGAGCATTATTTTTGGCTTCACTAGGGAAACATACAACTAGTCCTAACCCAAGGGTTGGAGCTGTAATACTTGATAGAAATGGAAATTTAATTTCAGAAGGATTTCACTATAAGAGTGGAATGCCTCATGCGGAGGCAATGGCTTTAAATAATTTAAAAAAGAATCCTAAAGATGGTTCTATGTATGTAAATCTTGAACCTTGCTGCCACCAAGGTAAAACACCTCCATGCGTGGATAAGATAATATCTTCAGGGATAAGAAATGTATATATATCTATTCAAGATCCGGATAAAAGAGTTTCTGGTAGAGGCATTAAACTTCTCAAGGAGGCTGGAATTCAAGTTCACTTAGGATTATGCAAAGAAGAATCTTGGGATTTAAATAAAGATTTTATTCACAGGAATATTACGAAGAAAGCATTTGGTGTGCTCAAATGGGCAATGAGTATTGATGGCAGAGTAGGTTTAAAAAATGGCAAAAGTAAATGGATTACTAATGAAGAATCAAGGTCATTAGTTCACTCACTTAGAGCAGAATTTGATGCAATAATTATTGGTGGAAATACCTTAAGAAAAGATAACCCGATTTTGACTTCTAGAGGTTCAAAAAAACAGGAACCTTTGCGAGTTATTTTTACCAAAACTTTAAATCTTCCGGAAAAGTGTAATCTTTGGGATTGTAATCAAGCAAAAACCCTAGTTATTTATGATTCTTCAACAGCTAATGAAGAATTCCTTACCAGGATTCCCAAATGTGTAGAGGTTGATAAGGTATCTGGAGATAATCCAGAATTGATTGCAAAATTATTAGCTAAGAGAGGATGTAATAAAGTTTTATGGGAATGTGGCCCGAAGTTGGCTACTGCAGCTATCAAATCAGAATGTATTAACGAAATAATATCATTTATTGCTCCAAAAATTTTAGGTGGAGAGATAAGTATGAATCCATTTGGAGATTTTGAATTTCGAGAAATGCACGAAATTATAAAATTAAGAGAAGTGGATGTGAGTTTTCTTGGTAATGATATATGTTTGAAGAGTTCATTAAAAAAAACAAGTATTACTTTTTGACTTTGAAGTTAAAATACCGTTCGGTTCTTACCCAAAAATTGTCATACAGATACGGACCTATTTCATTTAGTTTATAATGAGTTTAATTTCCATTCCACTATGCCAATAAGACAAGACGATAATCAACCTAATAGAAGATTTGGAATTGTAAATATTATTTTAATAGGTGTAGGAGCTTTACTTTTATTTAGCAGCCTCTTCCCGAATCAAAACATGCAAATTCCTAGAGTTCCTTACTCTTTATTTATAGATCAAGTTAATGATGGAGAAGTAAAGCGAGCATATATTACTCAAGAACAAATTAGATATGAGTTGAATGGAGCTGAAGAAGGAGCTCCTTCTGTTTTAGCAACAACCCCAATTTTTGATATGGACCTTCCACAAAGGTTGGAAAGTAAAGGTGTGGAATTTGCGGCTGCTCCTCCAAAGAAACCTAACTTTTTCTCAACTATCTTGAGTTGGGTTGTTCCCCCTTTAATATTTATACTTGTCTTGCAATTTTTTGCAAGAAGAAGTATGGGAGGAGGAGGAGCTCAAGGAGCTCTAAGCTTTACTAAAAGTAAAGCTAAAGTTTATGTTCCTGATGATGAATCCAAAGTTACATTTGCTGATGTTGCTGGAGTAGATGAAGCTAAGGATGAACTAACAGAAATAGTTGATTTTCTTAAGAAGCCAGAAAGGTATACGGACATAGGAGCGCGAATACCCAAAGGAGTACTTCTTGTAGGTCCTCCAGGCACAGGTAAAACACTTTTATCAAAAGCAGTTGCAGGCGAGGCTGAAGTTCCATTTTTTATAATCTCAGGTTCTGAATTTGTAGAGCTTTTTGTAGGTGCAGGAGCAGCAAGAGTTAGGGATTTATTTGAACAAGCTAAAAAGAAAGCACCATGTATTATTTTTATCGATGAATTAGACGCTATAGGCAAAAGTCGATCAGGATCAATGGGGGTAGTTGGTGGTAATGATGAAAGAGAACAAACCTTAAATCAACTTCTTACAGAAATGGATGGTTTCGCCTCTGCTGATAAACCAGTTATAGTCCTTGCTGCTACTAACCAACCTGAAGTACTTGATGCGGCTCTTCTGAGACCTGGAAGATTTGATAGGCAAGTACTAGTGGATAGACCAGACTTGTCTGGCAGGAAAACTATATTAGAGATATATACCAAAAAAGTTAAACTAGCTGATTCAATTGACTTGGACTCCATCGCTCAGGCTACAAGCGGATTTGCTGGGGCCGATTTAGCTAATATGGTAAACGAGGCTGCTTTACTTGCTGCTAGAGCAAAAAGAAAAAGTGTTGAACAACAAGACTTAAGCGAAGCAATCGAAAGAGTTGTTGCGGGTTTGGAGAAAAAGAGCCGGGTTTTGCAAGATGATGAGAAAAAAGTGGTTGCTTACCACGAAGTTGGTCATGCAATAGTTGGTCATCTCATGCCTGGGGGGTCAAAAGTTGCCAAGATTTCAATTGTGCCAAGAGGTATGAGTGCACTTGGTTATACTCTTCAATTGCCCACTGAAGAAAGATTTTTGAATTCTAAAGAGGAACTTAAAGGCCAAATAGCCACACTACTTGGTGGAAGATCTGCAGAAGAGGTCGTTTTTGGAAAGATTACTACAGGAGCATCAAATGACTTGCAAAGAGCAACTGATATAGCTGAACAAATGGTTGGTACATTTGGAATGAGTGATATTCTTGGACCACTTGCTTATGACAAACAAGGTGGAGGGCAGTTTTTAGGTAATGGAAACAATCCCCGAAGATCTGTAAGTGATGCAACCGCACAAGCAATAGATAAAGAGGTTAGAGATTTAGTTGATGATGCGCACGAAACTGCACTTAATATTTTAAGAAATAATTTACCCCTTCTTGAATCGATTTCTCAAAAAATTCTCCAAGAAGAGGTTATAGAAGGAGAGGATCTTAAATCTCTCCTAGCAGAAAGTAAAATGCCTGCATAGTAAAATTTAAGTTTTAATAAAAAGTTAGATGCTAAACCCTATCAAGCTTGCAAGTAAAAATTTTCTATCAAGCTTGGATATATCAAGTGAAGAATTCATTCAAGTTTTAGAAATAGCTAAAAATCTTAAAAATAAAGACTTAAATATTCAACTAGAAGATAAAGTGTTAGGACTTATTTTTGACAAGTCCTCTACTCGTACGAGAGTTAGTTTTCAGGTGGCAATGTCAAGGCTTGGCGGGACTACAGTTGACCTAAATCCTACTACCTCCCAAATCGGTAGGGGCGAACCAATTCGAGATACTGCAAGAGTTTTAAGTAAATACTGTGATGTGCTTGCGATTAGAACGTTTAAGCAATCAGATCTGGAAGAGTATGCGAAATGGTCTTCTAAGCCAGTTATTAACGCCCTGACAGATATAGAACATCCTTGTCAGGCTCTAGCTGATTATATGACGATTAAAGAGGAATTTATTGATTTTGAAAATGTGGTTTTAACATTTGTAGGTGATGGTAATAACGTCGCCAACTCTCTTATTTTGTGTGGAGCTTTATTAGGGGTAGAAGTTAGAATTGCGTGCCCTAAAGGTTACGAACCGAACGATTTGGTAATTAAGAGGGCCAATAATATATATAAGAATAACAATCTATTAAAAATTACTAATGATCCTATAACTGCAGCAAAGGGGGCAAATGTTTTATATACAGATGTTTGGTCATCTATGGGGGAAGAAAATCAAAAAGAAGAGAAAGATAAAGACTTTCTTGGATTTACTATTGATCAGAACTTAGTTAGAAATGCTGATAAAGATGCAATTATTCTTCATTGTCTTCCTGCATACAGAAATAAAGAAATTAGTGATGAAGTAATTGAAAGTAAGAAAAGTAGAATCTTTGAACAAGCAGAAAATAGAATGCATGCTCAGCAAGCTCTTCTATCATGCCTTCTTTCATGAAAATATTGCCATTACTCTTTTAATGAGGTACAAATGTATTAGAGTACAAATGTTTTATGGAAGCTTCTGAAGGTAATATTCTGACAGATGCTCAGAATGAGCTTTACGCATGGATAAAGAACTACATGAGGGAATTCCAGCATAGTCCTTCCATTAGGCAAATGATGCAAGCCATGGGTCTTAAGTCTCCTGCCCCAATTCAAAGTCGTTTAAAACATTTGCAAGAAAAAGGTTATATATCATGGCAAGAAGGGAAAGCAAGGACGATGCAAATAGTGGATGAAGTGGTAGAGGGTATTCCAATTATGGGTTCAGTCGCAGCAGGAGGGTTGATTGAAACTTATTCTGATGTGAATGAAAATCTTGACATGTCTGACATTTTGAAAAAAAAGGATATTTTTGCGCTTACTGTTAATGGAGATTCAATGATAGATGCGTGTATCGCAGATGGCGATCTGGTGTTAATGGAGCCCATTAAAGACTCATATTCTCTAAGAAATGGAACAATTGTAAGTGCCATGGTTCCTGGTCTAGGCACGACATTGAAATATTTCTGTAAAAAAAATGGAAAAATATTCTTAGAGGCTGCTAATCCAGCTTATGAACCAATTGAATTAAACTTAGATGAAGTCGTATTTCAGGGAAAGTTATTAGCTGTTTGGAGAAAAATTTAATTCAAGAATTCTAAAATTGATTAGATTTCTTTGCGAAATTCCAAGTGTCACGACAAATATCTTCTAATGTTTTTAAAGGAACCCACCTTAATAATGATAAAGCTAATTCGTTATTTGCTACGGCATAATAATTATCTCCTTTTCGTCTCTCTTTAAAAATATACGGAAGAGAGACGTTATTAACTCTTTTAAATGTTTCTACAACTTCAAGCACACTATAACCCTTTCCTGTACCTATGTTAAGCGAAATAATTTGAGGTTTATTTGAAATTAGTAAATTTAAAGTTGCTAAATGTGCATTTGCTAAATCAGTTATATGAATAAAATCTCGAATGCATGTGCCATCTTTAGTGGGCCAATTATTTCCAAAAATTGATAAGGTTGATTTTTTGTTCATTGCAGTTTTCACAATTAAAGGAAAAAGATTTTTTGGGGTAAAGTTTGGATTCTCCCCAATCAATCCTGACTCATGTGAGCCTGCAGGATTGAAATATCTTAGTAATGCTATTCTCCAATTAGTTGGCGAACTTTTATATAGATCTGAGAGCATGATTTCAATAGTAAGTTTTGTATTGCCATATGGATTTAGTGGTGATTTCTGAGAACTTTCTTTAAGCTTAATTTCTTCATTTGCTCCGTAAACTGTTGCGCTACTACTAAAAACCAGATTAAAACATTTATGTTTTTCCATAACTAACAAAAGATTTAATGAGGCAGTTATATTCCAATCCCAATATTTCAGTGGATTTGTGACTGATTCATCTACAGCTTTTAAACCCGCACAATGAATAACAGAATCTATCTGATTTCCTGATTCTTCAAACTCAACAAATAGATTTTCTAGCCAGCTTTTATTCCTTAAGTCACCTTTTCTTAAATAGATTTCACCATATTTTTTTTTTGGATTTGTATTAATTATTTTCAAGATATCGCCATAAATATATTCTTTACTATTAAAAAGACAATCAATAATTAAAACGTTATAACCATATTCTATTAACTCAATGCAGGTATGGCTCCCAATAAAACCAAGACCGCCGGTTACTAATATCGTTTTCAATTAATCTACTTTAAATATAAGTACTATAACGTATTATATTTTTTAAATTTTTAATCCATCTATAAAATTTTTACAAATTATTTGAATTAAACTAGGATTTATTGATTACTCTATTCTTGTCATAATAGAATTTTTGATATTTTGTTTAATGTTTAAATATTTGCATTATGGATATTGATAAGAAAAAAGTTGCTTTAATAACTGGAATTACTGGACAAGATGGAAGTTACTTGGCTGAATTTCTTTTAAGTAAAAATTATTTGGTACATGGAATTAAACGACGTTCCTCAAGCTTTAATACTGAAAGGATTGATCACCTATATGAGGATCCACATGAAGTCGACGAAAAAAGAAGTTTTATCCTTCATTATGGAGATCTTACAGATAGTACGAACTTAATTAGGATAATAAAAAGTGTTAAACCAGACGAAATATATAACTTAGCCGCTCAAAGTCATGTAGCCGTAAGCTTTGAGACCCCAGAATATACGGCAAATAGCGATGCAATTGGTACATTAAGAATTCTAGAGGCTTTAAGAATACTTGATTTATCAAAGACAACTAAGTTTTATCAAGCAAGTACTAGTGAACTTTATGGTCTTATTAAGGAAACTCCACAGAATGAATCAACACCTTTCCATCCTAGAAGTCCATATGCAGTGGCAAAATTATATGCTTATTGGATTACGGTAAACTATAGAGAAGCTTATGGCATGTTTGCTTGTAATGGAATTTTGTTTAACCATGAAAGTCCACGAAGAGGCGAAACTTTTGTTACCAGAAAAATTACTAGAGGTTTAAGTAGAATAAATCAAGGTTTAGAAGATTGCATATATTTGGGCAATTTGGATGCAAAAAGAGATTGGGGTCATGCAAAAGATTATGTTGAGATGATGTGGAAAATGCTTCAAACAAAAGAACCAGAAGATTTTGTAATTTCATCAGGTAGGATGGAAACAGTAAGAAGATTTTGCGAAATTACTGCTCTAACGTTGGGTTGGAATAAAGGAGGCAAAAAAAATGCTATCAGTTGGGAAGGTAAAGGAATTAATGAAATCGGACGTAGAAATGATACTGGAGAAGTAGTTATAAGAGTTGATTCTAGATATTTCAGACCGACTGAGGTAAATCAATTACTTGGTGATTCAGAAAAAGCAAAAAATAAGTTAGGTTGGGAGGCAAAAATTACATTAGAAAAAATGATAGCGGAAATGGTTGAGGAAGAAGAAAAAATTATTATGAGAAATCAAAAATAAGTATCAACTAAATTATGAAAATGAAAAAACTTATTAATAAAGAAGAAAAAATTTTTATTGCAGGTTCCTCTGGGATGGTGGGAAGTGCAATTAAAAGATCTCTTGTAGGCAAAGGATATGGAGATGAAAATCAAGGAGGAAGTATACTTTGTCCCACAAGAAAAAATCTTGATCTAGAGGACTCTTTAGAGGTTGAAAATTGGTTTAAAATACACAAACCTACAGTAGTAATAATTGCTGCTGCAAAAGTAGGTGGAATATATGCTAATTCCTCTATGCCTTATGAATTTCTTATAAATAATTTGAAAATACAAACTAATTTAATAGAGCAATCATTTCTTAATAATGTAAAGAGATTATTATTTCTAGGAAGCAGTTGCATTTACCCAAAACTTTCCAAGCAACCTATATTAGAAGAATATTTATTGTCAGATTACTTAGAGAAGACAAATGAGACTTATGCCTTGGCAAAGATTACAGGTATTAAATTATGTCAATCATTAAGAAAACAATATGGATTTGATGCTATTTCTTTAATGCCATCTAATCTTTACGGACCTGGAGATAATTATCATCATTTAGATAGCCACGTTTTACCCGCCCTAATTAAGAAAATATTAGATGCTAAGTTAACAGGAAAAAATGATATTGTTTGTTGGGGAACTGGAAAACCTCTTAGAGAATTTTTATATGTGGATGATCTTGCTGATGCATGTATTTTTGCTTTAGAAAAGTGGGATCCTAATAGTAATGATGCGCCTAAAGATATAAATGGAGAAATACTTTATTGGTTAAATGTCGGCTCAAAATTCGAAATTTCCATTAAGGAATTGGTCCAAATGATATCTAATCAATGTGACTATAAAGGAAAGATTACGTGGGATGATTCAAAACCTGATGGAACATATAGAAAAAAACTAAATACTGAAAGGTTGTCAAAACTTGGTTGGAATTCTTATACAAATTTGGAAGTGGGAATAAAAAAAACTATAACTTCTTTTTTGTATGAAAAAAAAATGAATACAGTACGTATCTAACATATTTATTTAAATAATTTACATAATGGTTTTGGATAGGAAATTATTTGAAAATAGATCATTTTTGATTAAGCAAATTATGCTTGATTTGAGCATTTATTTTTTATGTATATTTTTTATTAAAAGAATTTCAGATTTAGGAACATTTAGTTATTTATATATTTCATTATGGATATTCAGCAGTTATCTTTTTGACAGATATCATCTTAGAGATATTAATCAAAATTTATTAATAAAATATTTCTCTAAAACCTTATTAATTTATTTATTGCTACTAGGAATAAATTTTTTAATCCTTGATAATTTCGTTTTTAATTTAGGTTTTCTTGTCTCTAGTTTATTTTCTCAGATTTTCTTCATAAAGTTAAATCTTAAATATTTAAATAGAAAACAAAAATGGTTAACAAACGATATTAAACTTATGAACTTTTATATTTCTTCAAAATCATTATTTAAAAACAATATTTTGTATTTTTATGATAAAAAAAATGAAGTTGAATTTCAAAAATATAATGGTTTTTTAATTGATATTAAATCGGTAGACGATTCAATAATGTCAATTTTAAAAAATAAAAAGTTTTTAAAAAAATACTTTAGTCTAGAGTGGTGCGAAGAGTTTATCGAGTTGATACCTTTAGATTTGCTTGAAAACACTAATTTAGAAGAAAAGATTTTAATCTCTAAAGTTGAAGGCTTTTTAAAACTTTTTAAAAGATTATTTGAATTTATCTTTAGTTTATTTATTTTAATTTTATGTTTTCCATTGATTATTTTTTTCTCATTTTTGGTATTTCTTCATGATGGTTTACCTATTTTTTATTCTCAGTTAAGAACGGGAAAAAACAATAAAAAGATCAGAATATATAAGATTAGGAGTATGAAAAAAGATTCTGAAAAGAATGGTCCACAATGGAGTACTAATAAAGATCCAAGGATAACTGTTATTGGGCGATTAATTCGAAAATATAGAATAGATGAACTACCACAGTTATTATCAGTCTTTAATGGTGATTTGAGTTTAATTGGCCCAAGACCTGAACGTCCTGAGATAGATAAGATTTTAAAAAAAGATATTTATTTATATAACAAAAGATATTTAGTTAATCCAGGCATTACTGGATGGGCTCAAGTAAATTATCCCTATGCTGCTTCATTAAAAGATGCAAGAATAAAACAAAGTTATGATCTTTATTATGTCAAAAATGTTTCAATTATATTGGATTTGATAATTGTTTTTAAGACAATAAGACTAATATTAAATAGACGAGGTGCAACCCCTCTCCCTGATAATGATTCAAGTTGCTTCTAAAATATAATCATTGAATTTTTTTGAAAACACCTTGATTATTCAAACTTGAAAACTTTAGAGTTATTAATCTGCTAATGGATTTAATTAAAAATTTAATAACAGGTGGTGCTGGCTTTTTAGGATCTAATCTTGTAAGGGAACTTTTATTAAGAGGAGAAAAGGTTATATGTCTAGATAACTGCTTTACTGGAAGAGAAAAAAATATTAGTGAATGGCTAAGTTCGCCAAATTTTGAATTTATTAGACATGACGTAATTAATCCTATTGATTTAGAAGTTGATAAAATTTGGCATCTTGCATGTCCAGCCTCTCCAATAAATTATCAAAAAGATCCTATTAAAACTTTAAAAACAAGTTTTTTAGGGACCTATAATATGCTAGAGCTGGCTAGAAAAAATGGATCAAAAATATTATTAACAAGTACAAGTGAAGTTTACGGAGATCCCAAAGTTCATCCCCAAACCGAAACTTATCATGGGAATGTAAATACTACTGGCATAAGAAGTTGTTACGACGAAGGTAAAAGAGTAGCAGAGACTTTATGTTCTGATTATGAAAGAGTTCATAATGTAGAAAAAAGAATAGTTAGAATTTTCAATACTTATGGTCCAAAAATGCAAAGAGATGATGGTAGAGTTATAAGTAATTTTATAGTCCAGGCTTTAGAAAAAAAAGATCTTACAATTTATGGGGATGGTAGTCAAACAAGAAGTTTTTGTTATGTAGATGATCTCATAAATGGAATTATTGCGACTATGGACGGACATTACTCACACCCTATAAATATTGGTAACCCAAAAGAGTTTTCAATAATTGAACTTGCAAGATTAATACAAAAAAAAATAAATTTAGGTACAAAAATAATATATAAGCCTTTACCTGAAGATGATCCAATTCAAAGATGTCCTGATATTTCGTTAGCAAAAAAGGAATTAGGTTGGGAGGCTAATATCAGCCTTGAAGAAGGCTTAGATAAAACTATTGAATATTTTAAAAATGGCTATGGAAAATAAAAATAGATCAATATGCTGCATAGGCGCAGGATATGTTGGCGGCCCAACAATGTCAATGATTGCATTGAAATGTCCAAATACAAAAATAACAGTGGTAGATATAAATAAAAAAAGAATAGAGTTATGGAATTCAAAAGATTTAAACAAACTTCCAGTTTATGAGCCTGGATTGGCAGAAATTATAGAAAAAGTTAGGGGTAAAAATCTTTTTTTTAGTACTGCAGTCAAAGGCGCAATTGCATCAGCCGACATAATATTTTTATCAGTCAATACTCCAACAAAAATCAAAGGCGTAGGAATAGGCAGAGCTAGTAACCTTGGTTATCTTGAAAAATCTGTTAGAGAAATTGCACAATATTCTGAAGGTCATACAATTATTGTTGAAAAAAGTACTGTTCCAGTAAGGACAGCAGATATTATAAAATCAATTTTATCCGCAATAAATTTAAATGATAATAACTCAGCTAAAAAATCATATTCAGTAATTTCAAACCCTGAATTTCTTGCTGAAGGTTCTGCAATAAAAGATTTGGAGAATCCTGATAGAGTTCTAATAGGTGGAGAAGATCAGAAGGCGATTGATGAAATAGCAAGTTTGTATGGTGTATGGATTCCTGAAGAAAAAATCATAAAGACAAACTTGTGGAGTAGCGAATTATCTAAACTCGCAGCTAATGCTTTTCTAGCACAGAAAGTTAGTTCGATAAATACAATAGGCGCGATTTGCGAAAAAACTGGCGCTGATATTAATGAAGTCGCTAAAGCAATTGGAACTGATAATAGGATAGGTCAAAAATTTATTGATGTAGGTCCAGGTTTTGGTGGAAGTTGTTTCAAGAAAGATATTTTGAGTTTAGTGTATCTTTGCAACTTTTATAGATTGGATGAAGTGGCAAAGTATTGGGAAAATGTACTTTTGTTAAATGATTGGCAACAAGAAAGGATATCAAAATTAATAATTCAAAAACTATTTGGAACAATAGAGGAAAAAAAGATAGCAATATTTGGATTCGCATTTAAAGCCAATACCAATGATACGAGAGAATCGCCGGCAATCAATATTGCAAAGAATTTAATACTTGAGGGAGCAAAATTAAGCATCTATGATCCCAAAGTTAATGAAGATAGTATTAAACGGGAATTTAATTTTTCACCTTGTTCCGAGTATGAGACTTCTTGGTTAAAAAATGACTTAATAGAAGATGCAGTTAAAGATGCAGATGCAATTGTAATACTTACAGAATGGGCAGAATTTAAGAATCTGAATTGGAAATATCTAATAAATCAAATGCGTAAACCAAGATGGATTTTTGATTCTAGAAATATCTTAAATTTTGATGATTTAAAAAACTTGGATGTAAATGTTTGGATTAATGGTCAGGATATTGGAAATTAGTTTTTAATTTTTATACATGAGGTTAAATAAATTTAATTATGAAAGATTTAGGCAAAAAAGTGCTCTTCTTAGAGATTTGAAATGGCAAATTTTAGAAAAGGCCTTTAGATTTTTAACCACAATTTTTGTGAGTTTGTTAATTTCAAAATATCTTAGCCCTGAGGATTATGGTAAATATACTTATGCTATTTCTATATTTACTATATGGATAAACGCTTCTAATCTTGGTATAAGTAATTTAATTGTTGCTCAGATATCAAAATTCAAAATAAATCAAAAAAAAATAATCAGTACTTTTTTAAGAATAAGAATAATATCAAATATTATAGTTTTCTTTGTTTTTTTAATATATAGCCTATTTAGTTTAAAACTGGGATTATTTCTTTTGTTAAGTATTTTCTTTTCTTTTTTAGATGTTTTTGAATATTATAATCAGGGAAGGTTAAGGTTAACAAATAATGCAAAAGCTAAAATAATAGCTTATTTTTTTGGTTTTATTTTTAAAGTCATTGCAATTTTGTACTTTAAAAGTTTCTCATTAGCATTGGTTTTTTATGGTCTTGAATTTTCTTTCGCCTATTTTCTTATTTATAAGTATTCGAAGCTAGATTTTTTTGAAATACTCTTAAAGAAAGTTGATTCTAAACTTCAAAAGGCAACTTTCAAAAAGATGTTGCCATTATCTATAACGCCTATTTTAACTATATTAACAACTAAATTAGATGTGTTAATTATAAAGAACAAGTTTGGATTCTCTTTACTTGGTGAATATCATATTTTTTCTCAAGTAATAATGTTATGGACTATTTTCCCTGTAATGCTATCCAACTATTATTTGCCAAGATTAGCGCAAATATACTGTATTTCGAAAATAAAATATCAAGAAGAATTAAGGAAATATATGAGAATATATTTTTTCATAGGCTTGTTTTTGACTTTCTTTGCACTTTTAATTTTTCACTTACAATATAAATTTTTAAATTATCAAAACAACTCTATATATATTGCAGGCATCATATTATGTTTTACAAACATAACAACAAGTACCGCTATTTTGCAAAATCAAATAATTGCTATTAATAACTTGCATGTTTATTCTTTAATAAAAGTTTTTATTTTATTCCTAATAATGATCACCTCTTCATTATTTTTTGTTGACTATATTGGTATAGTAGCTTTGCCAATATCTATGAATTTTGCATTAATATTTGTAGAATTTATTCTACCGAAATTTTTTAATAATAATATTAGGACTGTTATTTAAAATTGTTATTTATCGATTTATCAAATTAATAATAAAAGACTTTAAATAATTAAATAATTTTCTTAATTTAGATTTATAAATAAAACAATTTGTGGAAAGATACTTGCTATATTTACTGTCATTTATTTCCATTTGATATGGTTTATATATTTTGCCAGTTTTTAATTCAGCGAATTCATTAAAAGGATTTTTTGTATGAGTTGCGTCAAGTGTAAACCCTAAATTTGAAATTAAATTTGTGTGCGGACAGATAAACTTTTGTTCTCTTTTCATTACCAAGTAACTAAACTGAAAATCCCAAGTGTGAGGAATCTTTTCAGAAATAATTTTTTCAAAATTTTTTATCCAAAATTTTTTTTGATTCTTGGGCATATTTTTAATAAGATTTGGGATTTCCCCATTTTTAAATTCTTCTAAATTTAGAGAATATCCTTCCCAAGATCTTTTCCAAGTAGCCCAACCCCAAATCAGAGAGAAAGGGATAAATCCGTAATTATTAGTATTTGATGAACTTAATTTATAGTCTGCGGTAATTCCAGCAATTTTTGGGTCATTTCTGTATAAATGAAGCATCTCTTCTGCGAAAGGGAAGAAAGATTTGTCAATCATACAATCGTCTTCAATAATTATCCCTTCATCTACTTCTGAAAAAAACCATGATATTGCATTACTAACCCCTAGTCCACATCCCTTATTTTTTTTTTCAAATTTAAATTTTATTTTGCAATCCCATGATATTTTTTCATTGAATAATTTCCTACATTCATTGACTTTTGCAAAGTCAGATGAAATTTCTTTTCTTGGACCATCAGAAAATATATATAATTCTTTAGGATTGAGTTTTTCTAATAATTTTAATTGTTTTTTTATGAGTAACGGTCTATTAAAACTTAATATTAATATAGGTACACTGAAACTCATCTCTTTTTTTATATTTCCAATATAGTTAATCTAGAGCATAAAAAGCGCTTTGAAAATGATCAAAAAAAATATTACAGTTTTATTTTTGTGAGCAAATAGTCAATCTTTACATTACAAAAAATATTCAATACTTTTTAGAAAAAACTATCAGATGCATAAAATCTTTATCAAATTATTTTTCATATTTTCATTACTTTGGGGAATTGGATATCCTGATACTTTTAGATATCCTATATATATTTTTATAGCCCCTTTAGTTTTAATTACATCCAGGAAATTCAAAGACTTTAAATTTAATAAATTTAAAAAAAATATCTCAGAATTAAGAAATGATTTTCAATTATCTCAATTTTTTATAGTTTTATTTGTATTAATATTTTACTTTTTTACTTGGAATAAATATAGTTTTATTTACTCTACTTGTTTGCTAACTTTTGTTTTTACATTAAGAAGTATCTTAAATGTGGAAGAGATTGAAGATAAGGATTGGATTTATCATTCAGGATTAATAGCGATAGTTATTACAGGCATAAGCTTACCTTTCGTTGGGTCATTTAGTGAAATGGTCCGAGCATCTAATGGCCTTTACCCAGAACCATCTCATTTGGGGTTTTCTTTAGGGCCAATTCTTGGCTTGTTATCAAAAAGAAAATCATTCAAGATTTATGGGATTGTTGGAATAATATATTTCGCAATTTTTTCCTTTTCCAGATCTTTAGTAGTAAGTTATATCTTTACAATTCTTTTGCCTAAAAGATTTAACAACAAATTTAAATCCCATCAGCTTGCTTTAGTCATTATTACCGCTTTAACGTTTATTTATTTAATAAAGTTCTTTTTTTTATTTGGTCTGGAGAATCTTGATACGAATAATATTAATCCTATCTGGGGTTCTTCGATTGTATGGTTTTATAGGTTAAAGCAATCATTAATTATTTTGCTAGAAAATCCAATAGGCTTGGGACCTTTTGGGTGGTTAAAAAGCGGTTATGAATTAACAGACTTAACAACGCGTTTAATACCTGAATGTGATTATGAAGTGATTTGCAAGTATTCAGGTAAATTTTTAACTTCACTAAATCAGAGGGATTTAGCAAGTTTAAATTCTTTTGGATTTGCTTCATTTGGAATTTTATATCCTTATTATTTATTCTTGGTTTTAAAAAATATTTGTAACAAGAAAATAAAAGTTTCTGAAAAATATTACGAGCTAAATCCCATTAGTATCCTCCTAATTTCCTATATTGCTATATATATGTTGAGATGGACTGGTTTTACCCCAGGCCCGATACTTGGCTTATTGTGTTTAATGCCTAAGAGTGTAAAGGAAAAATAAGTTCAAAATAAAATTGACTATTTATAATTTGACAAAAATTTTTTTTAAAAAGATCATTAAGAATTAATTGTTTTTTTTAATTACATTTTATGATTTTGGATTGATTTTAAAAAAACCAAAAATCCATAGTATTGATGGGTTTGTTTATTACTATTAAAATTCTTGAAAGTTTCAATTATCACTGTTTGCTTTAATAGTTCCAAAACAATTTTGGATACTATTAAGTCAGTAAACAATCAAACTTACAAAAATATAGAACATATATTTATTGACTCTAATTCAACTGATGACACGTTAAAAATAATTCATAATAGTTCTACTAGAGATTTAAAGATCATATCTGAACCTGATAGGGGTATTTATGATGCAATGAATAAAGGAGTTAAAATTGCTACAGGAGATTTCATCTGTTTCCTCAATTCCGATGACTTTTATAAAAATAAATATGTGATTGAGACAGTAGCAAAATATTTTCTAATAGAAAAAACTAATACAGTTTATGGAAATATAGATTATGTAAGTGAGAAGAAAATTTATAAGAGAACTTTCAAAGCTCCAAATTATTTTCAAAACGTTCTAAGTGGTTATCAAATACCTCATCCTGCTTTTTTTGTACAAACATCTATTCTTAAAACTATGGATTATCCATTTGATCCTAGTCTTAAAATAGCTTCGGATTTTGGACAACAGATTTATTTAGCTTATAAATACGAAATTAAAGCAGTAAAGGTTAATAAATCATTGGTCATGATGCGGACGGGTGGAATTAGTGGGAATTTCTTTAATAGAGTTACTGGATGGTTGGAAACAGCGAAAGTATTTAATCAAATTACAAAAAGAAATGGAATGATTTTTCTTTTTAAAAAAATTTTGAATAATCTATTAAGTGCGTTTTTTTAGAATACTGATTTTTTCAAAAGAAAATCCAATAAGTTTAAAGCTATCAGTTATATTTGGCTTTTGAAAAATAGGAAAACATAGTAATTTATAACTAATTATTAAGAACAGATACATTAATCACTTTATATAGTTCGATAATTTTTTACCTACTAAAGATTATAAAAACTATGTATTTGCAAGGGTTTTGGAAGCTCATAAAAAAAAAATCACTGTATACAGTTCCAAAACCCTCACATTTTGGTCTAAATAATGTGAAAAAACATTATATTTGTCATAGTTCGAACAAGTATTTAGAAGTAAATGACTACAAAGTTAGTTGTATCTATTGATGGTCTACTCTTAACAAACCAAAATACGGTTGTAAGCTCAAGAAGCATTGATGAAGTTGTTTTAGTTAGTGATGTACAAGGTTTTAATAACCTTACTTCAACACAAAGATCTAATATTATCAGTAGGAAAAATAATAATATAGGTTCTGCAAAACTTTCAGTTGCCTTTGCTTCAGAGACTTCGGGTCAGTTATCCGATGATTTTTATAACTTTTTAAGTACCAATAATATTTCTTTTGTTAATGACCCTACCTTAGAAAGTTTCAGCTCTAGTGAAATACTTACTTCCAACGGATCTGAAACATTTTCTGAAATATCTACATCTAATATCACTAGTTTTAATACTTCAACAGTTACCGATAATTCCTTATACACAGCAGGAGGATCACTTGCCTTAGGTAGTAGCTTTGCTAGTAAGCCAACTATCACACTTGATAATCCAACCTTCTTGGATGATCTTTCTGGATCTATTGCAGTTACAATAACAGCAAGTCAGTTCTCCAATATACTAAGTTCCTCTTATACAGGCACAAAAATTGATATTAGTAGTGTCCCAGATACCTTCGATAACCAATATAGGACTCTTTCTAAATCTGATATAAGTGTTGGTTTTAACGGCTCCAATAGATTAGGTAACACAAATACTGTTTCTGCTAGCCACTCAACAACTGGATCTACCTTAGGAAATTATTTCTGGGAAAATGTAGATGTAGATATTTCTGTATCTCAAGCCTTAATGCTGCCTTTAATGGGTGCAGCTCCTCATCTATCCACGATAACTCTTAAAGATACAGCTAATAATCTAGCAGTTGGTTTAAAGACTTTTACAACTGGTCAAATTTCCTCATTCAATAAAATCTTGATAACCGATGATGGGGTTTTAACACTTGATACAGCTACTTTCAAAAGTTTGGATATTGCAGACCAATCTGCAAGTACACAAAGTAATCATAATGGAGTAAGTGTATTTAACTCTAATGGAACAACAGAAGCGACTATAAAAACTACTGGCTCATATCAAGATTATATTGATTCTGGTCTATATAATGCATCAACAGGCTTTACGAGCTCATTTGAAACTGATGCTTCAAATTTAATCGATCAACTAACTCAAATATCATTTACAGATACAATCTCTTCTGCGACTGATGTTTCGAACTTTAAATCTTTTTTAAGTGCTCTACCAACTGGTAAAACTCTTACAACTGACATTTCAATTGCATCCTCGTTTGGAGCTTCAACTCTCTCTACTCAAGCATTTCTTGATTTAGTTGCTATTGATGGATTGACATCTCAGAATGTTTTAGCATCTTATACTTCTGGATTTAATATTGTTGATACAACAGATAATATTAAATCTTTACTAACCAATACAACTGACTCTGTAGTGGCTGTTAAGTCAACAATAGCCAGTATCTCTAGCACTTCTGATGCAAACGAAAAAATACAGCTTTCCTGGGAAGAATACATGGGTGCTGTCACAGGATCAAACTTCGTCAGTACAAATACATCAACTTGGACTACCTCTTCATTAGCTTTCAGTAACTTAGGCAATATAGAGCTAATAGTTATAGGAACTGCTAGTGAATTACAAAATATTATTAATACTTACGGCGACTCTCTTACTAATTTCCCTGCCGGTTTAACTTTAAATGTTCTTGATGGAGAACCCTTAGTTTTAAAACAAACACAACTCGATAAGCTAGATGCAAGAATTGATGGGGTAGTTACTATAAGTGATACTAGTTCAGGCATAGCAAACTTATTAAATAATGCGATCCCCACTTCTGTTCAACAAATTAGTTCATCAGATACTTTAAAAATTACATTTGATCAGTTTAGAAATCTCCCTAACTACTACTCTGGAGACGTAGTTTTACTCGATACTGAAGATAATATAGTTGCTGCATTAAATGAGGATTTACTTGATGACAGAGTAACTACTTTAGTTATTAAAACAGGCTCAGATTCCACTTCCCTCGGTAAAGCTAATTCAAGTGGTTCAGCATCTACATCAGACAATGCTTTAACTGTCACAGCTGCCGCAGCAGAAAACATTTTAAGTAAAAAGGTATATTCTCAATTAAATTATGATGCTGGAAATACTTTAGCCTATATGGATATAAGTATTGTTGATAGAGGTTCAGCAATTGCTAATTTTATTGAATCTGCTTCCTTCCCAGGTACCAGTACAGCTGCTAAAGTTACAGGTTCAATTGATTTTGTAGAAAAAGATGGCGGTGCAATAACACTAACCTATAATCAACAGTTAGCTTATGCAGCTATACCTACAGGAATACTTAAATCTTCACTTACTACTGCTCCAGTATTAGGAAGCATTAATTTAAGTACAATTTCTGCATCTATTACTGCTCTATCTACTGCTTTATCCACTTCAGAATCAACAATAGTTGCTAACACAGATACTGCTGAAACCAATCTTTCAACTTCAATTTCTACAGCAAGATCAACAATAGTTGATAACACAGATACTGCTGAAACCAATCTTTCAACTTCAATTTCTACAGCAAGATCAAC